>Ga0315336_1000349_pt1 | contig 144435 bp, 119 predicted proteins | sample ASW5metaG_FD_204512 | JGI IMG/M metagenome (GOLD analysis project Ga0315336, IMG submission 204512) | Ammonia-oxidizing marine archaeal communities from Monterey Bay, California, United States - ASW #5 | ecosystem: Environmental > Aquatic > Marine > Intertidal zone | place: USA: California... | reverse complement strand
GGGAAGGCCCGTCGTCGTCCACTGCGCTGCCGGCTCAACGCGCACGGGGGGTGTCGTCGCCACTTATCGAATGCTGATTGAAAAACAATCGTCGGAATTTGCCTACGAAGAGATGCAGCGTCATGGCTGGCGTCCGGCCGCCGACGACGAACTCGTTGACTACATCAACGACCATATGCAGGAACTGGCCACCCTGTTGGTTCAAAACGGTGTGATCGACGAGGTCCCCGAACCATTGCCAACTTTGGGGCCTGCGGGAAATTCGAACTGATTCAGCCGTCGGTTCTGCGTGCGCGTTTGACGGCCGCATGCTTACGTTGCAATTAAGTGTCGGCCGATCGTCGCCAGTTCGCCCTGTGCCACACGGCAGACTTGTACGATATGACAGAAATGCGAACGTACATATTAGCAACGCGCTCAGAACCGATTTGTCGCATGCACGTCTCTGCGAACAAGGCCGTAGGCGTCCGTTGAAGGATTCCAGGACCGCTCTTAACCAGCCGTGCTGGCACTGGCCGCCTGGTTCCCGGCGTCGATGGCGAGACTCTCTGCATCTTCGGCCAGGTGATGGAGCGTGATGTTGCCGAACTTCTTCTTGCAGCCGGGGCACTTGGCTCGCGCGATTCCTTTCCCACTAGCACCGCCGATCTTCTCCTTCTTGCGGGCGTCTTCGCAGACAACCAAGCCGCATGCCTGACAACGGCGCCCTCCGATCTTTAACTCGAATTTGTCATCGGCGAGATAATACGCCGTGTTGTCAAGTGCTTTGACGGGCACGTCGTTGTAATGGCACTTGTATTCCGAGTACATATTTGAAAGCGGCACTTCAACGTCGGCGGCAAAATCTTCGATTCCGTAGATCTCGCGAACGATTTCTACAAACCTGCGGAACTCGGTGAGCGAGAACGAAGCGAACTTCTGTTCTGTTTCCTCCTCTTCTTTGGCGAAACGGACGGCAATCCGCCCTTCGCCGAACACCGGAACGCCCGCAAACATCGACTCGTACTCTGACGGCGCCGGTTGGACGACTCGGATTGCCTGGATCGTGTCGCTGTCGATCAATCGATGCCACGGTACGGGCAACTCGTCGATCGGCTTTTCGTCGTCCAAATGCACGCGAATTTCCTCGCGAATTGCCGCAGGCTCCTTTTTCGTCTTCGACGCGCCGAAAAGACTGCCTTTTTGAGCGACCGACATCATCAACACGCCAAAGGGCGCAAAGGCGAAGTCGTATACTTCGAAAACTTTCTGCAGGCTGCCCGGCTTGATCTTCAGCTTGGCCGGGTCGACCGTGTGAAAATGCACGTCCTTCATCCAGTGAACGAAAGCGCCGGCGGAAAGCTGTTCAGATTCCTGTTGCGCCGTGAGTGCGTCGGCTTCTTTTTCCTTCTTCGACTTCACCATAGCCGCGTCGACGTCGTCCCATTCCATTGCGGGTACAAAGAACGGCGATGAACAAACCGGGCACCGGCCCTTCTTGCCGCGATGGCGCTCTTGGACCTCAAGTCGATGGCCGTTCGGGCAGAAAACTAAGAATCCGCTCATAGCCGCACCAGCCTCCCCACCGCGTCCGCCGCGTTCGGCACGCCGCTTGCCTTTCTCGGCTTCCTCTGCAAGCGCCACCTGCAGCAAGACCTGCCCTCCCGTCGCCACCGAATGTGATTCACCCGATTCGTCGTCTTCGGTCGAATTCGCCTCTTGCGCTGTGTCAGCCGTTTCGACACCGGTCTGATCGGTCGCGGCGGGTTCTTTCGATGTGTCGACGCCGGTCGTCTCCGTGTCCGTCGATCCGCCTTGCGGTTCAGATGTCGGTTCTGATAGGCCGCCGCTTTTAGAACTGCCGTCTTGCGCGATGTCGTAGACATCCTGCTGCACGTCCTGATCGGCAAGCGTCTCATCACCAGTTTCTGTTTCGAATGCACCGTGATCATCGGCGCTGATCTCTGGGGCAAGTTCGAAATCGTCGCCCTCGTCTCCGTCGTCGAACTCACCCTCGTACTCATATACGGGCGCGTCTTCTTCGTCCACGTCCGGTAGTTGGCTGTAGATGATGTCGGCCGGCTTGCTCTTCATCCGTTGGTATGACTCTGCAATTTCCTCCCGCATGAACGTGCCGCAGTTCCAGCAGCGGACCAGCCCCTCGCGCACCGGCGAACCGCAACTCGGGCACGGCTCTTCCGGCATGGGCTCGGCCGATTTGGCGACTGGGGCTGAAGCAGGAATTTCGGCGGCCCGATCCGGGTCAAGCACGTGCCGACAGCTCGGACATTGGACCGTATCGCTCAGCAACATCGCGCTGCATGACGGACAGGATATCATTGAAACAGACATATCGTTCGCTTCACTCGGTCTTGAGGTTTCTCGGGCTCAGTTTTCTTTCGAAGTAGGATGTCCATTCGTCGCGAATTGCACGACGGTACGAGAAGATCCCCTTCGCTGGAGATCAATGACGTTCTATGACGAACGCACGTACGAAATTTGCCGGGATCAACGCCGAACGTCTATCTCTTTCGTTGACGAAGTCTGGTGGAATGGCCTGCTTCCCTCGACCGCGTCTGTTCATGCCTTGCCAATGTGGTTCATCGAGCGTGGTTGTTTTTGGCATCATCACGCTGTTCTCGTCAGTTCCCGCCAGTCACAACGCACAAGTACTCAAGTCAAATACTCAAGGCGCCAGCGCACATGTTCCACGTGTCGAACCCACACGTTGAAGACTGCATGAGCAAAGTGCCAAGTTGATTGTCCAATTATTGGTCAGCTGTTCTCCCCATGTTGTATGCGCGCCGCTTGCATCGCGGGCGCCGACTTGGTCGATCGACACAAGTCTTAGGCGCCAAACGCACCGCGCTCACCACGACGCCGATCAATACGGCGCGCTCTACCGGCCACGCTACTTTATCATACGTGTAAAGTGATTTCACGAAAGAAAATTTTTGCACCCCGAAGCTGAAGGCCATCACGTTCTGCCGACGCAGGAACGTTTGTCCCGCAGAACGGACAGAATTGACACCACGGTCATGGAGAATGTGCTGTGATCAAGTGATCACATGCCGTCCAATCCTCTCATATTCGCCAGGTTGACGACGCGGACCCAGGAGGGTAAAATGTTTTACTATTCAAAATAAATGTTGCAGTGAGTCGAAATCCGCCCTGACGCGCGATTCGCCCACCATTCATTAAGTTAGGCAACACGTTCCGCGGTCAGCGCAACGCATCTGCTTGCCCGAAGCGAACTTTCGAGTGCTGGGACGGCGCGTTAGCCGAACTTTTGTTGAAGACCATACCAGGTTGCAACCCGACGTTTATTGGAGTGAACCGAAACAAATGGACCGATCATCAAGTCTGTGCCCGAAGAGGCTCTTTGGCCTGTGTGTTTGCCTTCTACTGGTGGCCGGCTGCCAGTCGAGTGGCGGCGAGGAATCCGCTGATAGCTCGGCGTCGCAATCCGACGTGAAGTCGACGTTTTCGGGCAGCTATCCGATCGGGGTCGTCTGCACAACGGGAATGGTTGCCGACGTAGTACGTAACGTCGGTGGCGAGCACGTCGACGTCACACAGCTGATGGGCGAGGGCGTTGATCCGCATCTGTTCAAGCCGACACCGGGCGACGTCAGCTTGTTGAGTGGTGCCGACGTCACGTTCTATTCGGGCTTGCACCTCGAAGGGCATCTCGCTGACGTATTCTCGCGTATGCAGTCGAAGAAGCCGACGCACGCAGTGACAAAACAAATCGACCCGGCCCATCTCATTCAAGTGGAAGGCGAACTGCATGATCCCCACGTGTGGTTCGACGTGTCGATTTGGAGCGAAGGGATCGGACTGGTAGCCGAGGTGCTTTCCGAGTTCGATCCCTCTCACCAGGACGACTATGCCGCTGCTGCGGACGAATATCGAGCGAAACTGCAGACACTTGATACGGAATGCCGGGAGCGGTTGGCGAAGATTCCCGAGAAGCAGCGCGTGCTCGTAACGGCTCACGATGCATTCCAGTATTTCGGACGCGCCTACGGGATCGAGGTTCGGGCCATACAAGGCGTCTCGACCGAATCGGAAGCTGGCCTCCGCGAGATGAACGAACTGATCGGCTTCATCGTGGAGAACCGCATCAAAGCCGTGTTCGTGGAAACCAGTGTGAGCGATGCAAACATCGAAGCGCTGATCGCCGGTTGCAAGGCAGAAGGTCATACTGTCGAAAAGGGAGCAGCACTTTTCTCGGATGCCATGGGAGCTGAAGGAACACGGGAGGGAACGTACGAAGGCATGATTCGCCACAATGTCGAGGCAATTTCAAAGGCATTGAGGTAATTCGACATGAACACGTTAACGTCCGCTGAAACGCCTTCGCACGTCGCAGCCCCGCGAGGTGACGAAGCGGTTGCCCCGCCCCCGGTACTCGACGTGCATGATGTAACCGTCGCCTATCATCGCAAGCCTGTGCTGTGGGACGTCGACCTGACGATCGAAACACCGCGCTTGGTCGGCATCGTTGGGCCGAACGGAGCGGGAAAAAGCACATTGCTCAAGGCAATTTTGGGCCTTGTTCCAGCCGCGAGCGGGCAGGTATCGGTCTTTGGAGGCTCGTTAAAACAACACCGCAAGCTCGTCGGTTACGTGCCGCAGCGCGAAAGTGTGGATTGGGACTTTCCGGTCAGCGCGTTCGATGTCGTGCTGATGGGGACGTACGGCCAACTGGGGTGGTTTCGCCGGCCTGGCCGTAAACAGCGGATCTGGGCCAAGGAATGTCTCGCCAAAGTTGGGATGGCCGACTTCGCACGCCGGCAAATCGGTCAGCTCTCAGGTGGGCAACAACAGCGAATCTTTCTGGCGCGAGCGCTGGCGCAGAACGCTCAACTGTACCTGATGGACGAGCCCATGGCCGGCGTCGACGCGGCCACCGAACAGGTCGTGTTCGAATTGCTTCAGGAAATGCGCGATGACGGCAAGACCGTCGTCGCCGTCCATCACGACCTGCGCACGGTGCCGCAATACTTCGACGACGTTCTCCTGTTGAACATGAGGCTCGTGGCGATGGGGCCGGTTGCCGAGACGTTCAACCAGGAAAACCTTCGCAAGACATACGGCGGCCGGCTTGGCATTCTCGATGAAGCCGGCGAAGCCCTGCGATCTCAGGAGCGGAGTGCATGACTTACACGACGCTGGTCGTGCTGGCAGGCACCAGCTTGCTGGGGGCTTGCTCCGGCTTGGTTGGCTGTTTCGCCGTCTTGCGGGGCCGCGCGCTCACCGGCGATGCCGTGGCCCACGCCGCCCTTCCCGGCGTCTGCCTCGCGTTTCTCGTTCTTGGGGAACGCAGACTGCCCGAGATGCTGCTCGGCGCCCTGATCACCGGTCTGCTGGGAATCGCCACCGTTTCGGCCCTGCGGCACATGACGCGGATCAAGGAAGATGCGGCGATCGGGATCGTGCTCGGTGTGTTTTACGGCGTCGGAATCGTCCTGAGCAGTTTCATCCAAAAGCAAACGACCACCGGCAGCAAAGCAGGGTTGGATTCATACATTCTCGGCAAGACGGCGGGCATGATCGTTCAAGACGTCATTCTGATCGGACTCGCCTCCGCGTCCTGCCTGGCGGTCGTGCTGTTGCTGTACAAGGAGTTCAAAGTCGTCGCGTTTGACCCAGGGTTTGCCAGCGTACAAGGTTGGCCCGCGTTTCGACTTGACCTGCTATTGATGACACTTACGGCGGTCACGGTGGTCATCGGCTTACCGTCCGTGGGGCTCGTGCTTGTTGCCGCGCTGCTGATCATTCCCGCTGCGGCGGCTCGTTTCTGGACCCGACGACTTGGAGCCATGCTCTGCCTGGCGACATTCTTTGGAGGCGTCATCGGTGCCGTGGGAACGTTAGTCAGCGCGCGGTATCACCACATGCCGGCCGGCCCAACGATTGTTTTGGTTGGAACAAGCCTCTTTGTGATCTCGCTGTTTTTCGCACCACGTCGCGGTTTCATCGCGCGGATACTGCGAGCCCGCCGGACGAACTGGGAGACATTTGCACCTGGCGATGAAGCTGTGGGCGTGGCCCTTGCCTCGCGAGTCGGCCGGCATCAGGAGCGGCCAGATGTTTGATTGGCCGGCATTTCTTTCACCCGATGCGAGGATCGACTTTTGGACGATCCTGGTAGGAATCATTTCCAACTCCACTTGCGCCGTTGTCGGCTGCTTCTTAGTTCTAAAACGGATGTGTTTATTGGGCGATGCGATCAGCCATTCCGTTTTGGCGGGCATTGCATTGGCGTTTCTGTTTTCCGGTTCAACGACCGAATGGCCCATGTTCATCGGTGCCCTGTTCATCGGCCTGCTCACGTCGGTTCTCACGCAGACGTTGCACACATTCGGGCAGGTCGGAGAAGACAGCAGCATGGGAGTCGTGTTCACTTCGCTTTTCGCGCTGGGTGTGATTTTGATCGGCCAGTTTCGTGACGTGCACCTCGATACCGACTGCGTGCTGTACGGGGGAATTGACACCGTGGCTCTCGATTCGATCACCGTGCTCGGCAGGGAAATACCCCGCGTGTTGCGGTCAATGGTTCCGGTTCTTGCCATCACAGTGTTGTTCGTCGGCCTGCTTTGGAAGGAATTAAAGATTTCGGCGTTCGATCCCGTGCTCTCATCGGCCATGGGCATTGGCGCGGCGACGGTCCATTTTCTGTTTATGGGGCTGGTTTCTGTCGTCACGGTCTCGTCGCTTCAGGCTGTCGGCGCGATCGTCGTTGTCGCGATGTTGATCGTCCCGGCGGCAACCGCGCATTTGCTAACCGATCGGCTGAGCAGAATGATCGCCTGGGCCATCGCCGTCGGAGTGGTTTCAGCGATCGGCGGATGCCTTTTGGCGCGGAATTGGAACGTTAATGCAGCCGGGATGATGGCCGCGGTCGCGGGGTTTCAGTTTTTCGCCGTTGCGATTGTGGCGCCTCGGTACGGCATCGTTAGCAAGTTTTCCAACAACTTCCGGCTCTCGCTGCGGATCGTGACGGAAGATGTCATCGCGGTGCTGTTTCGTCTTGAAGAGGGGCGAAACGCGAATGCAGCGCCGGTGGCCTCTCGCGAGCAATGCATTCGCTTTGCCGGTGGGGGAATGCTGGCACGCCTGGCGATTCCGCTTTTACGAACCCGGGGGCTGATAGAACTGGCGTCGGGGAAGACGCTTCAACTCACGCAGCGCGGCCGCGAATTGGGCGAGTCGTTGGTGCGATCACACAGGCTTTGGGAGGCGTTTCTCGACGAGAACTTTCAGCTTCCCGCCGATCACCTGCACGAGCCGGCCTCGCGGATCGAACATTACATCGGCCCCGAACTTCAGGACCGGCTGGCAGAGGCCGTCGAACGCCGCGACGTCGACCCGCACGGCAAAACGATTCCCGGCGGTTCGAAATCTGCCGGCAGCTCAAAGTCAACGACCGTTCCCTCAAAGCCAACCTCCGACGGCCCATCAGGTCCGAGCCAAGGCTGATCGGTTCCGTTCGCCGCCGCTGCCGGATTCACGTCGAAGCACGTCACATGCGGACGAAGATGTTCTGCTTCTCGAGACTGCGGACGAACAGATACACCACGTACATAAACGCGATAAACGCGGCAATGCAGTACCACAACGGAGCGTTGTCCGGTACGAGATTCGGAATGCTAGCGTGCAAAATCACCTCATGAATGGCGTACGCTGCTAACGGGTTCATGCCGAACGTTCGGAATAAGCCGATCCGCATGCCCCACATGTCGCACAGAACAATGAAGACCGAAAACAGCACCATCGCGAAACCGGTAGAAAATGTGATGAACGAGACGCTGACGAGCCGCTTGCCCATCATCCAATAATTCTTGCGCCAGCTCCGCTCGCCCTCGTTTCGCTGAGTGGGGTCGAGCGACGGCGGTTGCACGAAGGGCGCTTCCGCCAGCAAATCAGTCCAGGCGCGCCCCTTGGCCCGCTCGAATGGCGGATAGACTGGTGACGCCGCCAATTCGTTGGGTTTGCGGGCGTCGATGAACTCCTTATTTTCTTCTTCGATCTGTTTGAGTTCTTCAGCGTTCGTGTCGACGAGAGTCTTGATTTTTGCGGCGGCTTCGTCGCGAATGCGATTAATCTCGTCGCGTTCTTCGCCCTTGAGTTGGCCATAGACGTCCTTGTCGTCACCCTGGATCCGCTCGCGCACATCCATGGCGAGAACCTTCACTCGCAATACGTCTTCGTCGCGCTGTTTTTGAATCTTGCCGATCTCGACTTGCGCGGGATGCGCCTTGAGATCGTACAGGCGCGTCAAGCACGACATGCCATATCCGAGCAACATCATGACGCTGCCGAATGCAAGCAACTGCATGGCGGCTTTGCCCCGCTTTTTGTTGGACATGATGTCGTACGTTAGGGTGCCGGCGAGCATTGCGACCGCCCACGACATGATTCCGAAAAAACCTCCGTCCCAACAGCGGACTCCTTGCAGTCCCCAAGCGGCATCCATCGAAAGATCGACGGGAGTCGCCGGGGTATAGACCCAGGAGAGCCCATGAACGAAGTCCCAATTGAAGCGGTATGAAATATAGACATGTCCGACCCCGCAGGCGATCATCGCTAGGAACCGAATGAATGCAGGAGCCGCGATGACCGGAAGAATGAAAATTTGCGTGACGCCGATAATCGCCAATGTCTCCCACAGATCGGCCTTCAATAGCTTCAGGCCCAGCATCTTCCAATGCGCACCGAAGTGATCGGCGACGGCAATCTGGGTCGGGTCGTTCTTGAGATCGAGGTCGGCGTCGAGAACGAGCAGCGGATCGGGAGCGACTTCCTCCTCGGATGTCCCCTCTTCTTCCCCATCTCCTTCGGTCGCCGACTCGTCGTCAGGGTTGGGTTCTCCGGACTTCTCGTCGTCGGCCTGCGGTCGTTCAGCGGCCACAGCGGGTTCGGGTTTCAGGGCTTCGATTGGCTCGTCGTCACCAGCTTCGGCATTCGGTTCGTCGTTCGTCTGCTCAGCTTGAGCGTTCTTGAGGCTGGCGTCGCGTTCCCGCTCGGCCGACTTCTGCCCCGGGCCCATGTGAGCCGTGCTTCTTCGTGGTGTTAAACGAAACTGGTGCCAATCTTTAAATCCGCCACCAAATCCGAAAATCATCAATGAGACCACGACGAGTGCGATACTGCGCTTGATGTAGCTGAAGTACGTGCGGAAGAATCCCCATTTCGACCGACGTCTCAGGACGGTCAGCCGGAACGAAAAACCGACGGCGAAAATGAAGCTGGGCATGATCGAGTCGGCGTAGCTGAAGTACGTATTGTTGTGCTTGAAGACGGCATGGATGGCCGTATAACTCGCGAGGAAATTCACGACGAACATACCCGCAACGGTATATCCACGAAATTGGTCCATCGAAACAATTCGTCCCGATGATTGGCTTTGACTCATCGTATCGTCTTCCTGTAGGGCGTTCGGAATCGGTCGATTCCATCAATAACCGGAAATGTCTAGGTGATATCCAAGCAAGGCCGGTACATTTGGCCGAGTTGGCGCCGCGAACGCCTGCACGGCGCTCCAGCCACTGGATATGAATTCCACGATAGCAGCATACACGCAAGATTCCAGGCTTTCGCCCCGTTCCGCGTTCGAAGCGATCCGAAAACCCGCCCGGCGAGCACGAACACCGTCCAATCGTGGGCTCGACTGACACTAGTCGCCAGTTTAGGCTGCTACCCGAAGAGGAGCGATCATCTTGAAGAACCTTCCACGCGTTCCAGCGTCCAATTCTGCACCTGAAAACTCGGCCGGAACACGTAGCACGTGCGATCGGGAAATGCGCGCTGGACCTGGGAGAGTTGCGTTTCACCGCTTCGCATCCGGCCGTACAGCACATCGGCCTTCAAGTCGGGGGTATTGACGACGAAATCGATGCTGCGGTCGGCGGGATCATGTTCGATAAGCAGGATCGCCGGCCGCTCGTGTACGTCTCGCTCGACCAACGAACGCAGCAACTGGTATCTCGTCCGCGAGAACGCGATCTCGTGAATCTCGTCGATGGCACGCCCATGCGTCCAAAACGGTTCAAACCCTACATAAGCCGTGAATAGGCTTGTTGCAACCAGAGCATACCACCAATGCCGCATCAATACTTGACGTGTTGTTCGCCACGACGTGAGCAATGCGCCCGTAGCACCGGCGAACATCAATATCCAGAGCGGAGCCGTTTCGAACACGTAGTGCCACTCCATGATCCCAACAAACCAGTAGGGCACGTGGACGGCATGCAGTGAGACAATCGCGGCGGGAATCAGCCACCACCGCCGATCCTGTCTTGGCACCACGACAAGAAACACGACGGCTCCCATTGCCAGCGGTACCAGCCCCAACGTCCATTGCAGGCTGGCCGTGAACCGTCGCTTTATGTTTTCCACGGCGAGGGCGGGAGTGAGATTCTCGGCCCAACGATCGTAGTTTTCGATCACGCGCGGCCCGAGCCGCTGTTCGCCACGCTCGCGGTTGTTGAATCCGTAAACGTGTCGCGGCGTGTAGGTATCAGTGTAAACCTGGTAGGGAGTTGTGAAGGCGGCGCCGGTGATAGCGTGGTTCGTTGCTAACATCACACCACCACCCAAAGCCAACGGCAGCACCATCGCGGCGAGAAGGGCGTATCGACGAAAAGGCGGCCCATTGGATACGTTGTGCCGACACAGCCAGACGAAAAACACGAGACCAAACGGCGCGCCGAAGCCGGCAGCCGTCATCGGCCGGCAGAGCATGGCAAATGCGAGGCCGGCGCCGGCGAGGAGGGCATCGCACCACCACCGGGTGCGCAAAAGTCGCAGAAAACAGAAGGTGAACAACGATAGTCCCAGCAGCGTCGGATGGTGGGCGAGCAGAAGATTTCCAAAGATTCCAATTCCCGGGGAAACGGCCATTAGCATCCCAGCGATCGCCCCGACGCCGCTGCCTCCCAACTCGCGGCCCGCCCAGAAGATGAGCATTGCTGAGAGAGCCCCCGCCAACCAATGCCCCCAATAAGGATGTTCGACCGCCAAAAATGGTGCCATCCAAGCACCCGTGCCGGGGAAGTAACGGCTCGCAAACCGTCCCTCATTCAACACGTGCATCTGATCGAACAGCTCGGGCATCGTCTCATGGCTCGGAAACGACAGCCGGCCCGCGAGGAAGGTCTTGGCCTGAAACAGATAGCTGAATTCATCGTGGTAGGCGGGCGGAAGCGAACCAAAGGTGATTGCTTCAGGTTCGCCAATCGGCCTGGCAGAAATCCACGCGCTGACAGCGAGCGAACATCCACCCACGACGACCGCCATCAGCCAGTCGCGTGCTCCGGCTGTCTGCCGAACGGCCGCGTTCGGTGATTCAGTTGATGCGACGTCTGGGTCCCGCTTCGACTCCTCACACGCAGCACCGGTTCTACTTCGTCTGCCACGGACGAACCAACAGACGGGAAACAGCGCGAGCAAGAAGCAGTCGAGCAGCAACTCGGCATCGAACGCGTCGGTCAATCCGATCGCCCCCGCGCCTAGATCGGCGAGTCTTTCGAATCTCGCGGTGTTCGTGACAACAAGCAGCACGACCGCCACGAGATAGGCGAGCCACTGCGCAGCGAGCAGCGTTTTCGGACACGGGCATCGGGAAGAGTTGGACCCACGGTGCGACATCATGGAATCATAAAACAATCTTCAAATATTGCGGAGGGCTCGAGACGGCATCGGAACCGTTGTCGATTGACGCGATCTCGCCTCGTCGCCACGTAATGCACGAATCATAGCAGAGTCTTCGCCGTTCGGCAGGCCGACCGAACACTCGCACCAGAATACGGAATGCGCGCTGAATTGATTATACTCGGGACAAATTCGAGTCGCAGCACGGGAGCCGACATCAATGACCGACAAAGTCCGCAAAGAGATCGAGAGTTTACGTGCCGACGTCCGGCGGTACAACCGGCTTTATCACGTCGACGCGATCTCCGAGGTCACCGACCTCGAATTCGACAAGCTTGTCAAACGTCTCGAAGCGCTGGAAACGGAACACCCAGAGTACGATACGCTCGACAGCCCCACGCACAAGGTCGGTGGAGAACCGGTCGAAGGTTTCCAGACGATCGAGCACCGTTTGCCAATGCTCTCGATCGACAACGTGTATAACGAGCAGGCGCTTTCAGAATTTGACGTGCGTGTCCGCAAGCTGCTCGAAGGTGAAACGATCGAGTATTCGGCCGAGTACAAGATTGACGGCGTCGCCTTGGCGCTTGTTTACGAACAGGGCCTCTTGGCGCGGGCCGTCACTCGCGGCGATGGGAGGCGAGGCGATGACGTCACTCACAATGCGCGGACATTGTTGGGCGTTCCCTTGCGACTCGATGGTTCCGAGATGCCTGACGTACTCGAAGTGCGAGGCGAAGCCTACATCAGCAATTCTGATTTCGCTCATATCCGTGCTCAACAACAAGAGCAGGGGGAGCAGCCGTTTGCGAACCCTCGTAACGCGACGGCTGGGGCACTCAAACTGCTCGATCCCAAACTCTGTGCGGCTCGGCGGCTGCGTTTCATCGCGCACGGCATCGGCTATTCCGAAGGACTACGAAGCGCGACGCACACCGAATACCTCGATTTGGTGCGGAGCATGGGGTTGCCGGCGACACCCGATGCCCGCGCATTTATCGACATGGAAATGACGCGGGAATACTGCCATCAGATGGCGGAGAACATTCACGCGCTCCCGTTCGAGGTCGACGGAATTGTCGTCAAGGTCAACAGTTTCGAGCAACGCGAGCGGCTCGGGAACACCAGCAAGAGCCCCCGCTGGGTGATCGCCTACAAGTGGGAAAAGTATGAAGCCGTCTCGCGGGTCGAATCAATTTCGATCCAAGTCGGCAAGACCGGCACGCTCACGCCTGTGGCGCATCTTGAGCCCGTCGAAATTGCCGGCACAACGGTTTCACGTTCCAGCCTGCACAACAGCGATGAGATTTCGCGGCTGGGCGTACAGGTTCATGATTGGGTAACCGTGGAAAAAGCGGGCAAGATCATCCCGCACGTCGTGCGCATCGAGGAACATCGCCGGGACGGAACGCAAACTCCGTTTGTCTTTCCTAAAAGTTGCCCCGAATGCGACACGCCCGTCGTTCAAGACAAGGGCGGCGTTTACATCCGCTGTCCCAACCCGAGCTGCCCCGCTCAGCTTCGCGAGACGCTTCGGTTTTTCGCCTCTCGAGGGGCGATGGACATCGACGGTTTGGGCATCAAGCTTATCGAGCAACTGCTGGAAGCCGACCTGCTTGAGAGTTTGCCCGATGTCTATCGTCTCGAATCCCGCCGGGAAGAGGTTCTCGAACTCGAACGCATGGGCGAACGCTCGACCGAAAAACTGATGGCGGGAGTCGAACAATCGAAAACGCGGCCGCTGTGGCGATTGTTGACCGGTTTGAATATCCGGCACGTGGGAACGCGGAACGCTCAAGTTCTAGCGGACCGATTTGGCACGCTTGACGAAATCGCCCGACAGTCGGTCGAGTCGCTGGCCGAAGTTGATGAAATCGGGCCAATCATCGCGCAGTCGGTGCACGAGTTCCTGACCGGAGAAATCGGCGCGCGGCTCGTCGACGAGCTGCGCCGGCTAGGATTGAACTTCGGTGAGCCGGTCTCTCAGGAGTCTACGGATGAAGTGGTCGGCGTGCTAGCCGGCAAGACGCTCGTGGTCACTGGCACGCTGAGTCGATTCAAGCGGGACGAAATTAAAGAGATCATCCACAGCCACGGCGGCAAGGCGTCCGGCAGCGTATCCAAGAACACCGATTACGTCGTCGCCGGCGACAAAGCGGGCAGCAAACTTGCGAAAGCCGAGCAGCTCGGTGTCACCGTTCTGACCGAAGACGAGTTTGTCGAACTATTCGAGTTGGTCCCAAAACCCTCTGATGGACGACGTTAACCCTTGAATAATAGAGTCGATACGCACCACAACCGGGTTGTGGGACGAGTTCCAGGGCAGTGAGGCCTTTCGATCCCAGCGATGAGCGTTTTTGAGCTTATTCGCGCGACGGAAGCAAATGAAACACGCTCAGGTGAGCTTCTTCCAGAAGACGGGAACGATCGCGATGACGATGCCGGAGATCAGCCCCACACCGTGTGCCATGTTTGCCACGTGTCCAATCAAGCCCGCATAACACAACACGAACCAGCCCATCAGCCAAAAGACGACGTTCGGTGGCATGTAAAAACCCGACGAAGGATCATACTTGCCCTTAAACCAGATGTAGCCGAACAAGGCGTACACGACTCCCGACATCCCTCCAAATGTGGGCCCGGCTTGCAGATATTGGCCAAAATTCGAGGCGGCCGCGGTCGCCAATACGAACAGCACAAACCGGAGCGACCCTCGCCGCGTCTCTACCACACCGCCGAGCTGAATGAGCATCAGCATATTGAACAGAATGTGCATCCAGTTGAAATGGATGAAGATTGGTGTGACGATCCGCCAGACTTCGCCGCGCCGAATGTCGTTCTTGGGACTGAGAAGCGTGTAATAGAAGCCGGCCTTGCTAAACGACGCGAAGGACAGCGAGTCGATCGACCCAGATCGTACTTTGCCGAGCTTGGAATCGAATGCGACGACGAGACTGATCGCGATGAGCGCCATCGTGATCGGGTAGCGACGCACGGCCGGGCGATCCCAGCGGCTACGGACGTTGACGGTATTCTTGCGTGCCTGCTTTTTCCGCTCGTCGGCTTCGCGGCGCAGGTCGGCGGCGATTTGCCCGCTGTCGGCGTAGCGGGCGTCGTGTGGGTTGTCGAGAAACACGGCGAGTTCTTCACGCGCCTGCTCGACCGTGTCTTCATCGATGATCCAGACCGACGATTCGTCACCGTCGTCGTCCGCGTCAATCCGCGATCGAATGCCCTGCGTGAGCAGGTAATCGCCGAAAGCGCGGGCTTCGTTTGTGCCGGAAATCGTGCCGATTTGTCGCATGGAATTGGCGCCCTGCGTGGTATTTGCCGTGTGAGTAAATCGGCGCGGGGGAAGTCGGGTTGATGCCGGGCAATTGTGCCCCACTACCACGAAGGTTAACGCGTGAGAACCCTTTCTCCAAGGGGAGCCCGACGTGATCGTTCCTAGCGGCCCCACCGAACCTAATGATGCAACTCGACGGTGTCCTTGTCGCACAACTCATGGTCGCGGCCCACGGTTTGACCGTCGTGGGCGCTCGTTCCCCAAACGCGGGCGAATTTGAGTGTCTCGGCCAGTTCACGGTGTACCTTGTGCGCCAAATCGTCGATGTTGCCTCCTTTGGGGATCGTGAACGGATCGACGCGTTCGGCCGGTTTTCCCGGTCGCTTCGTATAGACGCGGATCACATTCAAAAAACTGTAGATTTCGTCGCGCAGCGCCTCGCCGGAATCCGCCCGATCGAATTCGACACGACGTTGCTCGAACGGAGTCGCGACCATCTCTCGAAAAAGTTCGATCCGCTCATCGCAATCCTCTGCGTCGGCTCGCGTGACGACCAGCAACGTCTTGATGTGAACTGTCGAGAAGTCGTCGACATCAAAGCCGGTTCGATTTGAAAGCAGTGTTTTTCTCGATTCGTACTGGTTGATGATCGTCGCCGTTTCGTCCGGGGCGTCGTCGCTACTGCCATCGAAGCAGAGCAGCACACCGTCGGACGCGCGGACGATGTTCAGCAGGTAGGGCTCGAAGTGACTGTCCGTAATCGGCGGCGTGTCGATCAGTTGAACGGTGGCATCCTCCCACGGCATCATGCCCGCCATCGGTTCACGAGTCGTAAACGGGTAGGCGGCCACCGACGGCTCGGCACTCGTCAAGTCGGCCAGCAGACGGCTCTTTCCGCTGTTGGGAGCCCCAATGACAATGAGCTGCCCCGCTCCCTGAGGCGGGATACGATAACGACGCCCTTTTTTGGGAGCCGACTTTTCCGTCTCGACTTCCGACTTGGCATCCTTGAGCTTTGACTTGAGATCGGCTTGGAGTTTCTCGGTTCCCTTGTGTTTGGGAATCAGCCGCAACATCCGCTGCAGGCACTCGACCTGTTCCTCTGAATCGTGTGCTTGGCGGTATTCCTTCTCTGCCTTCTGATATTGCGGCGTCAGGTTCGCAGGCATGGGAATTCACTACGCGTGAGGAACGGATCTGCTTTCCAAACAAGCGACTCGCCGCGGAGCATCTCGACGCGACATTCCAAACGGAACGCCCCTCTTTCCCTTTAAGACGTGGGCGCGCGTCTCAAAGGGGCCAGCTGCGCAATCGATTGTCGAAACGTGCTACCGGCCGACTACTTGACAGCGACCTTCGCGTCGCGAGGCGTGAGGTCGTTGTCCTTACTCGTCTCCAGGAATGCGAATAGATCGGCGATCTCCTCGAGCGTGAGATCTTTGAGCACGCCTTCGGGCATCACGGAGACCTTCGAAACCGCCTGCTCGGCAATTTCGCCTTTGGGAATCTCGATCTTGGTGGCATCGGCGAGTAGCAGCACGAGCTTGTCACCGTCCTTCTCACCCGCAACGGGCATTCCGTTGTGAACCAAACCCTCTTCGGTCACGATGGTGACCATCCGGTACTGGTCGGAAATAACCTGCGAAGGATAGACCAACGACTCGATCACTTCTTTTCGCTGGAAGCGGCGGCGGACCGAGGTCAAATCGGGCCCGACGGTGTCACCCTCCTTAAGAAAACGGTGGCATTTGATGCACTTGCCCTTGGCGAATATCTTCCGACCCCGTTCGACGTCTCCCTTCGCTCCCTGAGGCGTTTCCAAATAGTCGATCAGTTGGCGATATGAGTACCTCGTCTTGGAAAGGTCCTCGGTGGGCAGTACGGCCAGCGGCGCATCAGGCCACTTGTCTTGATACCACTTCTGATAGTAGGCGACCGCTGCGGCATAGTTCTTGCCGGCTTTGTGATCGCTTCCGGAGATCGCCTTCAATAGTTTGAGTGCATTCACGCCGGTTTTCTTGTTGAGTTTCAAAGCGGCGAGAATGATCGCCCTCGTATCGGCCGGCTCTTTCGATTTGGCTTTCGTCTTCTGTAAGCCGTTGACGGCAAGTTGAAGCGACGTCGGCGATCCAATTTGTAAACTGCGAACGAGGTAGGGCCAGTTCTCAGCAGTAGGAGATTTTGCAAGTTGACGTGCCAACAGGTCGCGCCGGTCGGGAAAGGCATCATAAAGCTTGCGAAGTGCCTGTTGCGCCGCTGGCGAGTCGCTCTTGCCGAACGCCTCGATCGACGCGTTAACCAGACGTTCCTTCTTTGCGGAATCGACACCTTCGCTCCGGTCGTCAAGGATTTCGCCCACAATTGTTTCGAATTCGGAGACTTGCTCGGGCGAACTGTTCTCGATGAGTAACGCGGCTGCAAAGGGTCGCTCTTTCCAGCCGGCCAAAAGCTTAGCGCGTTCTTCGGGACGATAGCGATCCAAACCAGCGCCGACGATGTTGCTCAAGTATCGGCCGAAACTGTGCCCGCCTTCCCAGGCTTCGGTCGACTCATACCACTTGAGCATTCTTTGCTTGAGATCGTAGTTCCAGCCAACGTCGATGTATCGCAGCGTTAATGCCAAATCGATTGCCTCGGCGTGAGACGTGGCCGCGTCGAGTGACGCCATGACTTTCCCGGCCGCATCGTGCGACTGTAATTTGGCCAAGATTCTGGCGGACTCCGTGTCGAGTCCCGCATGGCCACAGGGATACTCGGCCAGGATCGACGAAACAATGTCACCGGTGACGGGCCCGCGGCCGCCGGCGATCAACGTCAATTCGATGAGTCTCAACACTTCCAGCTTGAGTTCGGCAGTGAGAGGCCCACGCTTTTGGGTGAGCAGGTCGGCTTCGATGCGCAATGCATCGTCGTGTGCCAGCGCCGCATCGCCCCGGCGATAAAGACCCAACAAGCCGTGCGTGACGACGTGCAGGTTCTCTGACGCCAAAACGGCATCCTTCCATTTCTCTACGGGAACGCGTTCGATCGAAAGCCGAGCTGCGAACCGCAGCCAGCGATCATCACTGCCCAATGACTTGAGTAGCGGAGCGACGGGAGGCTCGATGCCACTACGAACAAACGCTTCACAGGCCCGACGCTTCACCGCGGCCGAATCGTCACCGAGCGCGTCCGTTAGGGCTTCTTCAACGTCCGCGCCTTGATGGCCGCCCAACAGCCAGACGGCGAACGCGCGAACGGACTCATCGTCGTCGTGCGTCAATTCGATTAACAGTTTTGCATCGGGCTGGGGGGCATGCTGCGAGAGCAGCGTCAGCGCACGCACTTGGTGCGCCGCTGATCCATTGCGAGCAGCTTCGAGCATATCCTTGGAAAACTTGTCAATATTTTTGGCTTTGGTTCGGGCGACGATCTCTTGTGCCCATGCCGTCTGCATTTGTGGCAAGTCGAGGATGTTGTCGCCGAGTTGAGCCGGCATTGACGTCTGACCTTCCGGATACGTAATCCGGTAAACGCCGCCTTCAGTTCGCCGTCCGCCGGTACAGAAAACAATCGATCCGTCACGGTCGACGTCGATGTCGGACACGTTGAGCGGGTTTCCCGTCGCGATGTTCTCGAAATCACCCGAGAACGTGCTGCCATCGGGTTTCAAGCTGGCCAGCATGATCCGTCCCATCGACCAGTCGCAGATGATGAATCCACCCTGGTACTTCTTGGGAAGTTGTCGGTGTTCGTAAAAGACGACGCCGGTCGGCGAACCACGGCCCGTCGCGACCGTTCCGGGCAGCGAGTCGAAGTAGTACGTCGGCCATTTTGCGCAGCCGCTGCGCCATCCGAATTCGGCGCCGGGAATACAGTGCGTCACCCGAATGGGGCGATACCAGGGCATGCCCACGTCCCACTCCATGTCGCTGTCGAAGCTGAACATGTCGCCCATAGAATTGAAGGCGAAGTCGTACTCATTGCGAAAACCGGCGGTCTCGCACCACCACTTCTTTCCATCAGGCGTGAACCGCCAGATCGTTCCACCGGGAACCTTGATGCCCGAAGCGTGGCCGTTGGCGTCTTCGAATTTGGGTTCGAGCAGATGTCCTTCGTATGAGTCGCGTACGGGCGTCGTCGGCTGCGGTTCTTCCATCACCCAGGCGTGGTTGCCCATGTTGTGGTACAGCCAGCCGTCTGGTCCGAAAACGATATCATGCGGGCCGTGATCGCCCATGCCCCCTTTGTGCTTGAGCACCAATTCAACGCTGTCGGCGACGTCATCGTGATCGTTATCGGGCAGGCGGTACAGCCCCGTTCCGTCCGGTCCGTTGCCGGCGGCGTACAGATCGTCGAAGACCATGCACACGCCCTGACAGTTCGTGACCTTGTTCGAATACTCGACGACCTTTTCATAAATACCGTCATCGTCTTCGTCGATCAGATTAAGAATGGGCCCTCGTTCGCGTGAGACGATAAGCCTGCCGCGATTTCCCCAAGCCATCGCGACCAGCGAGCCGACGAGATCGGGCTCGGCAATTCGCTCCAGCTTGAAGCCCGGTGCGAGCGCATAGCGATCGCGATACGTATCTTTGAGCGTAATCGCTTTCCAGGGCGATTCCGCGTGCGGCCCCAGCACTTTGACCGCTTGCCAGTCTTTTTCGTCAAAGCGCGGGTTTCGCCACGCGTCCCCAGCCGGCGCTTTGAGAACGGCTTTCCATTCTTTTCCGGAGTCGAAGGGAACCTTCTGTCCGCCTTGCCCGCGAACTTCGCCATCGACGTACAGACCGGCCTTTCCCGATTGGTTTTCGGTCTCGACGGCGACAACGTTCAGTCCGCGTCCGACGATGCCGTTGAGATTGAAACGGTACAGTTTCTGGCCTTCTCCTTTCCCAACGCGTTGCCCGTTGACCCAGAGCACGAATCGATCGTCACACAGCATTCGAATGGCTCCGGTGGATGGTTGTGTCGCGCGCACTTCACGGCGAAACCAGACCTTTCCAGCCGGCGCGTCTTCGGCGGGGTTTCCCGTGTCGGCCCACACCCAATTCGCGTTGTAGTTATCTTGTGCCTTCGCCCGGTCTGTAATAATCATCAGGGCGACGAATAGGATGGCAACGACCGAATGCTTCATCAAAGGTCTCCTACGAGTGGTCCATACAACGTCTGGACGACGGAGCAGAGCGAAGTATTCGAGCGCTCATAATGTCGCCAATCGGGTTTTCATATGCGTTTCGTGCGGCGTCAATTTCTAGAACACGGTCTCAGCATTGCTAGGGGAGCACGAAGTCCACATCGTCTCGCGCGACGTCTCAATCTTGCAGTGCGAGAAAAGTCCTGGCCAGGGTCGCTACAGGCATCCGGGCGGTCAAGGCACTTCGAGCAATAGAACTCTAGCTTTCAATCTTAGCCGGGCGCCAGAGGCATCGTAAAGTCAGCGTTCGCGAGCCTTTTTCCCGAGGATGATGTCGATGATCCGAATTGACGCCCAGTGTTGGACGCTGCCGTCTGCCTAAAGGGGCGGGAAACAATGTTCGCCGGCGTGGTTCGCCACGACCTCTGGAGCGGGCTATGGCCGCGATTCGTCGAGGATTCGGCGCAAATGATGGACGCGAGTCATGTCGATTCCGCCGGGATTCTGCTCGATGATCCAGTCGGTCTCTTTGATCGCCTCTTCGATCCGGTCGGTCTGATACCACAGAACGGCCCGGAACCATCGAAAACCCGCGTCATCGGGACGAATCGTGACCATCGTTTCGACGTAACGCAGCACTCCGTCGGTGTCGGCCGATTCACGGGCGATGTTCATCAGGTTCGAAAGCATCCGGAGTAAAATCGCCTTCTTCGTCTGCGGTGCGAGGTCGGTCTCGCTCAGCGCTCGTCCTTTGATTGCGAGAACCTTGGCCCGCGCGGCGTCCGGCGTGAGCACGCGACCTTTGTCAAACGGATCCAGTATTCGGCTTTCGCCCTCCGATGGCTGGAAACGAACAACGAAGTGGCCGGGAAGTCCCACCCCCACGACATCGAGTCCGATTCGCCGCGCCAATTCCATGTACAATACCGAGAGCGTGATCGGCAGCCCCTCCCGATCGTCGAGCACCTCGTTCAAGTAGCTATTCGACTTGTTGTAGTAGTCATTGCGGCTACCGTGAAATCCGCGTTCTTCGAACAGGTAAACGTTGAGAGCCGACAATCGTGTGTCGGCATCGACGTCTTGATCGAACTTGTCCGACAGATCGGACACCATGATGTCGATCTCCCCCAGATAGCTGTCGACGTCGAGCTCGCTATTGTCGATACCCGCGATCAACAGGGCGGCGTGCAGAAGGTCAATTTCTTTTTCCTCTTTGCTCAGAAGCTCGATGAGCCGAGCCCTCGTCTTTTTCTCATGGACGGCCTTTGCGAGTTGACGCAGCCGCTGGGCCTGCTGTTCGAGCCGACGCGCTCTTTCTTTGAGGACGACCGGTCCAGATTCGGTTTCAGTAGAGAGAGCGTCGACGAGCGACGCGGCGGGCGGGCGGTCGGTGGCGATGTCGGCGACAAGTTCACTGATTCGCTCGACGGTTTCCGTCGGCGGACGCGAGGAAGGTATCTCTTTGGCTACCAGAAATCCTTTGAATTCCGCTTGAGTATCCCGGAACTTTACCAGACCCACCTTGCCCGACGTGTAGCGCGAGTCGGCCGATTCGACGACCAACTCATCGTTCACGAAGCACTGTATGCCTGCATCAGAAATCCGGACTTTCAGATGATTCCACTCTCCGGAACGATACGATTTGCTGCGAATCTCCCGCAGCACGTTCCAGGAGTGTACGTCCGGCCCGTCAAAACGGCTGAGCCTGAGCTTGCCGTTGCTGGGATAAAACCCGTAGTGCAAATTGTCGCCGTCGGCGTGGAACGCGATTCCGGCCGCGCCATCTTCCGATTTTAGCCGAACCCAGACGGCGGCTTCGAATGGCAATTCAGGCGGCGGAGTTTTCGAAAGGCACAGCGATCGTCCACCGAACCCTCGGCCACGTTCGGAAACGCGAATCCGCCCCGCACGTTGCCTCCAACTCGCTCCGAATAACGTCAACCATTCCCGTGAATCGAGTGCACCGATCGTCAACCACCGCGACATGGGAATGGAGTTGGGCGTTTCCAAGAGTGGTTTCAACGCGTTGATGGCGACGGCGAAGCCAAGGTTATCCGTCACGCGCGATTTGAGCGTAAGAATGCCCCGCACGCGCCCTTGCATGTCGATCAGCGGCCCGCCGCTGTTGCCGGGTTCGATCGGCATTGCGAGTTGGATCATCGGCCGGCCGTCGATCTCGCGCGTTCCGGAAACGACTCCCCCTACTACACTTTGCCGTAGTCCTTGCGGATTTCCGACGGCGATGACCGATTGCCCCTGCTTGAGTGTGTCCGAATCGCCGACCGGAAGCGGCACTAGACCCTTTGCCTTGATACGCAGGACCGCGAGATCCATGAACCGTTCTGTGGCGTGAATTTCCTCGACGTCGTACTTCTTCCCGTCGGGCGTGCGCACCTGGATCGGGCGCGCCTCACCGATGACGTGCAAGTTGGTCGCGATCAACCCATCCGACGAAATGACGAAGCCGGTGCCGAGCCCTTCACGGGCGCCACCGCGGCCGAAATATCGAACCTCGACGACCGATTTTCGCACGCGGGCCGTCAGTTCTTCGATGCTGGCCCTCTTGCCGGGCTCCAAGTCCGGCGCATGAATAGCCGGCTTGCGCGCTTCGACGGGCAATGAATCGGCATCTTGGTCCGCCGCGGTTGCGCTGGCAGCGGCGAATAGCCACCAGACAGTCAGCGTCGCAAGGGCAAACGCGAAAGAACACCGCGTCGAACCGTCTGCTAAAACGGCCCTCTTTCGGCCAACCGTCACGTCGAGTGTCGACTTGGCTCGCATGTAAATCACTCCTATTTCCTCGTGGTGCTCGGTTGCCCGACGACCATCAGCGGCATACGATTCACTCGAAGTAGCGTCACTACGAGCGAAATTTCGGCGACTGGGACACTTCAATGATACCGAAGAGGGAGCTGTGAGGCAAAAACCCGGTTCTGCGAGAAGCAACGGCTTCATCGCCAAGAAGTTCACTTTGGGCAAATCGAACAAACTGCTATGATTCGGTACACGAACACCTGCCACGCCTTTCGCCCTGCTATTTGAGCCCACCGCGCGACGTGTCCAGGAACAAGGCACGTTGTGAAATGACCGCGCAGTCGACGCTCCCCGTACAAACACGCCCTGCCGGACCCCCGGCAGGCAAATCGCTCCCCGCGACCGTTCTCTCCGGGGACTCAGCGTCGGCGGCAGCGGCCGTTGCAATCGACCGACCGTTGTCGCGGCCGGCGAGTCGCTACTTTCCCGGCTGGACGATGCTCGGCATGGCCGGCGTGATCCAGTACATGTCGGCTCCGGGGCAATCGTATTCGGTCGCCGTGTTCAAAGATCCGATGCGAGAGAGTCTCGCGCTCTCGGAAACTCAGTATTCACTGGCCTACGGCTTCGCCACCGTCGTGAGTGCCTGCTTGCTACCGTTCGTCGGCCGCCTGCTCGATCGATTCGGAGCGCGGATCATGTTGCCACTGATCGCTGGTGGCTTAGCGTCCGCCTGCTTGTTCATGTCGCAGATCGATTCGCTGTCGGGACTGTATGTCGGTTTCGGATTTGTTCGCAGCTTGGGGCAGGGTGCCCTCTCATTGGTGGCGATGTGGCTGGTGGGCGAATGGTTTCAGCGACGACGAGGCATGGCAACGGCTATTGCCGGGCTCGGTGGCGGACTGTCGGTCATGACGATCCCTTTGCTGAACAATTGGTTGATCGCACAATATGGTTGGGAAACGGCCTGGATCGTGCTTGCGGCGGCGGTCGCGGGAACCTTGATCTTGCCCGGCATCTTTCTCGTGCGCGACCGCCCCGAAGACTTGGGATTGCACCCCGATGGAGTCGATCCGGAGCCATCGCGACATGAACAATCGTCAACGTACAGCGAATCCGACTCGGCCAAAGACAGCCGGCTCGTTCAGCCCACCGAAGAATCGTGGACGGTCGGAGAGGTCTTGCGCGATCGGACGTTTTGGAAACTGCTCGCCGTTCCAGCAACCGGCAGCCTGGTCGGCACGGGGCTTGTGTTTCACCAAGTCGCCCTATTGGGCAGCCGAGGCTTAACGACCAATTGGGCACTAGGAATGATGTCGGCGCAGGCGATATTTGCCACGCTTTTGACATTTCCCGCTGGCTGGCTCACCGACCGCTTCCCGAGCCGCTATCTGCTGCTGATTGCGATGCTCGCGCTTGCGGCGGCGAATCTGTTGGCGCTGACGATGCCGGTCGTCTGGCTGGCGGTTATTTACGCCATGCTTTTGGGCCTGCATGGCAGCATCTTTCGAAGCACCGCCAGCGTCGTTTGGATCAACTACTATGGCCGTGCTCATCAGGGAGCCGTGCGCGGAATTGCCTGGTCGATCATGATTCTGGCATCGGCGCTCGGCCCGCTTCCGTTAGCTTGCTCGGTCGATTACTTCGGCTCGTATGACCCGGCGCTGTATGCCTTCATGGCCTTGCCCGCAGCTGCTGCGCTGGCCGTGTTGACGGCTTACCCACCGCGCCGCCCAACGGCTCCGCAGTCACTCGAAGCCTCCGCCGGATAGTGCCCAGCGATAATGTTTCGGTGCAACGTAGTGGTTGAGCGAAGTGGGATCGGCGGTCGGATCGTGTACGGTCCAGTCGCCCGTGGAATGCCGTCTGGACGTGGGTTACAATGCAGGGGCTAATACCGACCCTATGCGGAGGAACCGTCATGTCGATGCAACGGCGCGAATTTCTGGGAACCGCGATGGCCGCCACGCTGTTGACGGGCATGAGAACGGAATCGAAATTCAGCGCTCAAGAGAATTCGGGCGCGATGAAGCTGTATTGGGGCGATCTGCACAACCACAACGCCGTTGGATACGGAAAAGGGTCGTTGGAGCGGTCGATCGACTTGGCTCGCGAGCACCTCGATTTTTTCGCATTTACCGGGCACGCGTCGTGGCACGATATTCCCAACATGCCCCAGAACAAGCAGAACCGCTGGTTCAAGGGCTTCGACGTTCATCGCAAACATTGGCCAAAAACGCGCCGGCTGATCGAAGAATCTACGACCGATGATTTTGTTTCGATCTTGGGCTACGAATGGCATTCGAGCCACTTCGGCGACTACTGCATGCTGTTCCCCGAAGATCAACCCGACCTGTACCTGCCCGATCACGCGAACAAGCTTCTCGACTTCGCCGAATCGAAGAACGCTTTAGCGATTCCACATCACGTCGGCTACAAGCAAGGCTGGCGGGGTGCCAACTTCAAATACTTTCGGCCCAGTACGACGCCGTTTGTGGAGGTATTCTCTGAACACGGCTGTAGCATGTCGGATCGGGCACCCTTCCCCTACATCCGTCATAGCATGTCGGGACGGGACACGGAGAACACGATTCTTCGCCAAATTGCGCTTGGCCGGCGTTTCGGATTTGTGGCGTCGTCGGACGACCACCAGGGCTACCCAGGGGCCTACGGGATGGGTGTGCTGGGCGTGTGGTCGGAGGACCTAACGCGGCCTGGGTTGTTCGAGGCGTTTCGGGCTCGGCGGACATTTGCCGCCACGGGCGATCGAATTGCGTTGGAGGTGGCCCTTAACGGCCATGCCATGGGGTCACAGCTCGACGCGGTCGCCGACCGGCAGATCGACGTTCGCGTGGAAGGGCAGGACGCCATTTCCCGTATCGAATTGGTTCGCAACGGGCGCGTGATCGAGAGGCATTTTCCGGACGATCACTTCGACGGACAAGTCAAGCTTCCCGAACGTGTCAAATGCCGATTTCAATATGGATGGGGACCGTGGGGCGCTCTCGACATGGCCGGAGTTTGCGACTGGGACGTCTCGCTGCATTTGGAAAACGGCCGGTTTCGGCAAGCCCAGGGCTGCTTTCAGTCAACGCCGTTCGACGAACACCGCCGCGACCGCTTGCACGTTGCCAGTGACCACGAATTGCGGCTGGTCTCCTCAACGACGCGCAGCAAGAGCTTCGCCGAAGACCCGACCAAGGCGGTTGTCTGCGACATCGACGGCAATCGTGACACCATTGTCGGCGTCGTATTACGCAAACCGGTGGAAAAGACGTTTCAGATTCCGCTCGTCGATTTGGTGTCTGACAACCGCGTCGAGTTTATCGGCGAGTTCACGAGCGAGAGCTTTATCGTCCATCGGCTCGTACCGCCGAATGAATACGCGGCCACGGTCCGTTGGCTTGATCGTCGCAAGGTTGAAGAGGGCCCGGACTGCTATTACGTCCGCGTGGTCCAGCACAATGGACAGCTCGCGTGGTCGAGCCCGATCTGGGTGGGTTGAGGCATCGTTGTGCGAGCCGAATCCGCCCGCTCCGTCATTCGCCGCCGCGGAGTTTGTCTAACGCGTCCTGAGCAGCCTTCTGAACGCGTTCATCAGGGTCTTTAAGCATCCCTTCGAGTGCTGTGATCGCATCGGGGTCGCCGTCGGCGACGACCGCCAGGCTGGCACACGCTAGACCGCGAATCATCGGGTCCTCGCTTTTGAGTTTGGGAATAATATCCGTCGATGCCGGCGGAGGCTTGAGTTCGGGACTGCGACCGCATCCACTATTGCCGCAGAACAAGGTCAGGCTCAGTCCCAGGACAAATCCAAAACGCGACGCATGGTTCATGGCCCACGATCCTTCGTTCGATCACGATGTTGTCGATGTGGAAACGACGGGTCTTCCACATCTAGGCGGCTTCGTACGGTAAGTGGACATTTTTTGACATCTGGGCGGCGACCCGATCGTCCTATTATGAGTTGGCCGTTTGCCATGCTCTCGCCATTCCACCACGGGTTTAACATCAGCAATTCATCGGCATCGCCGCGTGGCAAGCCGAACATCCTGACGGTTTCGAGCAGTGGATACTATTGGTGGCGCGAAAGCCCGTCCAGAATGAACCGCCGACCGCGCCTGACATCCCAGGCCGGAGGCCGGGATGTCAGTTCGAGGAAGGCGAATCGTAGTGCTTTACCTCATATTGCCTTGAGCAATGTGGTACAGGAATTCTTCGCGTCCCTTACTCGAAAGGCGATCCGATCTCACCGTTGTCGAGCGTCGAGCCCGCTTGATAGGTCGCCATGTCGATCGACTCGTTCATGAATCGAACCGCTCCATCGCCAAAGAGGAATTGGCAGCCACCGGGATGCAGGCTGCGGAATTCGCTCGTGGAGTGCGGACCACCGCTCACGCTGTCCGTACAATCCACGATACTCGGGAAGACGGTTATTTGAAGACTGTCTCGCACGAAGTCCGGGTTCATCGGGTACAAAGTGGTTCCGTACACGCTGGTTGAGCGAGGGATCAGGGCCAAGAAGGCATCCTGGTTCGGGTTGCCGGAAATCCAGGGTTGTGCCGACGTGACGCCAAGGCCCTCCAGGTTGGTCGCCTGAACCTCCGCCCCGGGCGTACAGTCTCCTAAGTTATGGGCACAGACGGGAATGCTGTCAGTGTTGGTACCTTCCCCCATCATCATGGTGTTGCTACTTCCGTCGAGAAAATCGCGAATACGAACCGGTTCCTGCATATTGAAAGCAGCTCGGGGCCGGGCGGCCGCACTGCCTGGAACGGCGGCGAGCGCCAGGCACCACGCATCGTTTGGGCCTTTTGAGAGTATGTAATCCGTGTCAGCGACATTGCTACCATCAAAAGCAAACAGCCCGAAACCAGCGGCAATCGCACCCAGACTAGGTGGAATCGCTCCCCTCGCATCACCGGTTGCCGACGGACATTTGAATGTCGGGATCACGGTATTCGCCAGATCGTTCGTCTGCGCGATCCACGGCAAACTGTAATCATATTGCCTGGCAATGACGCCCTGCTCGATATACGGCAGCATCGAGCCGAACGCGTTGATCCAGTTGTTCGATGGGGGGCCCTCGAAGAAAAAGGTCCCCTGCGGGAACATCTTATACGTGTCGTGGTAGTCGTGCAGCGCGATTCCGATTTGCTTCAAGTTGTTCTTGCAACTTACCCGGCGTGCGGCCTCTCGCGCCTGTTGCACGGCGGGCAACAACAGCGCGACTAGGATTCCAATGATCGCGATGACAACCAGCAGTTCGATCAAGGTAAACGCACCTCGCTGCTTGCCGGACGTGCGACGTCGAGTCTCCATCATAATTGCACACCTTTCAAAAATAAGAAGAAAGTGATTTCAGACCACAGAGAAAGTGATTAGGAGAAAAGAATCACGGCAACGCCAAGTTGAACACTTGATCGAGCCACCAAAAGCAAAACAAAAAAACATCAACTTGTCAACAAAATTCCCCGCATTTGGAACATGGAATCTAAGAAATTAGAGCAGATACTTTTGTACATTATCGACATGGATGCACAATGTGTCGGTGCACCCGCTGAGCCTCAAACGCGACAATCGCTTTCGCAAGCGTTTTGCGTCGAGGATGCCCGCTGGCGGTTGATGGCAAGGTCGCACAGTGACTAGGGCCACGTCCGTTTCATGACGGGAGCGGGCATCCAGTCGACCAGAGCGCGCAACGAGCAACTGGTCGAACATGCGGCCGGCAGCCTTATCGGCTCCCGCAACGCAAAATTGACCGTATTGTCCAGAACGAATTCGAACCATACAGAGAGTGGGAATGGATGGAACCACAGCCGACGAAAAACAGCTCGTTTCGTCCGTCAGTGCTCGAGTGTGGTGAGTCCTTCACGGATGGCGAATTTCGTCAGCTCGGCGATACTGTGGATGCTGAGCTTCTCCATCAGATTCCGGCGATGGGTTTCGACCGTCTTCGCACTGACCTTGAGTTGCTCGGCAACCTGCCTGGTGTTGTTGCCGTCGGCCACGAGAGTCAGAACCTCTCGCTCGCGCGGCGTAAGCACGTAGGCGACGTTTGAACTGTTGGTTGGTGCACGGTTCAAGAACCCATTGACGACCGTCGAGGCAATCTCCGGGCTGAGATAAGTTTGTCCGGAAACTGTCGTGCGAACGGCAACAGCGAGTTCTTCGAAGGCCGAATCTTTTAGCAGGTAACCTCTCGCACCGGCGCTAAACATTCCGGTCACAAATTGGTTGTCCGAGTGCATGGAAAGCGCAACGACCATGATGTCGGGATTGTCGGTGACAATCTGCCGCGTCGCATCAATTCCACTCAGCCCCGGCAGGCGAACATCCATGATGACGACGTCGGGTGTCAACGTGCGAGACAATTCCACCGCCGACCGCCCATTGTCCGCTTCGTCGACGACTTCCATGTCCGGCTCTTTCTGAATGAGCAGGCGCAAGCCGTCCCTCAGAATCTTGTGATCATCGGCTAGGAGTATTCTCACTGTCACTTTCTGCTTCCCGCTAGTTGATCAGGTCCGTCGCGGTTCCGACATCAGGGAGCCGCTGCCGCCAGCTGGATGTTCGCCATACGTGAGGCAGGACAATCACAACATTGTAACACTTGGTGACCGGTTGTCGCAGTCCTAATGCAATTCGATCGACTTTGGGCATTCGGCGAAATAAAAAACTCCGTTGAACATGTCATTCAAGTTTCAGCGGTGCGGTGATCATCACACGGGTTCCTTTTCCCGGTTCCGACTGCACGTCAAAACTACCACCCAAGAAACTGATCCGTTCGCCGATGCTGAACAATCCGTAACCCTGCATTCCGGAAACTTCTTCCGTTTCTGTGTCAGGATGAAAACCAACGCCCGTATCCTCAACCTGCACCCGGAGGTCATCGCCGATTCGTTCCAGTGTCACGTTGGCTTGGGTGACCTGTGCATGTTTAGCAACGTTGAACAGCAACTCCCGAACGGCCTGGAACAGAACGATACGGAAATCGTCGCCGAGAGGTTTCGGTTGCGCGTCGTTGTGAACGTTACAGACGATTCCGTGCTGTTTGTGCGTCTGATCGCAAAGCCACTCCACAGCCGATTCGAAGCCAAGTTCGTACAACACGGGCGGGCTGAGTTCGAGATACAGCGATCTCGTGTCTCTGATCGTATGATCGAGCAATTCGCGCACCTCGTCGATGCTTGCCAATTGTTCTGGGTCGGACAGCGATTCGCGATGCCCACCCAATTTGATCTTGGCCAGCGCCAGCGTCTGGCCGACGTGATCGTGCAGGTCTGCCGCGATGCTGTGTCTCTCCCGTTCTTCTGCCAACGAGAGTTCCGAGGCCAACGATCGGAGTTGCCGTTGATAGGCGCGCAACTGTTCCTCGGCTGATTTCCATTGAGTGATGTCTTCAGCGATGCCGGCGATGCGGCGTACGACACCGTGTTCATCCTGAACGGGAAAACCACGATCCCTGATCCAGCGGATCGTTCCGTCGGGACGCAGGATACGATACTCCTGGTCGAATTCTTGTTTTTCCACCCGCGCCGTGGCAAAGGCCTCTTTCACGAACGCCTGATCGTCTGGGTGAATGGCTTCGATCAAACCAGATGGATTCTCGTAAAGACTCTGGCAAGTACGCCACCAGATTGTTTCGTAGGCGGGGCTGACATAGGTCAGCTCGCGCCCGTCTCCGCTGCGTAGCCAGAAGACCTCGCGAATGTTTTCGGCGAGCTGGCGAAACCGTTCCTCACTTTCTCGAAGCGCCTTTTCAGCCCGCTTCTGTTCGGTAATGTCCGAGAGAAAACAGAAGAAACCTTTGATCTCTCGACGGTCGTCGACGTCGGGAAAGATACTCACCAGCCCCCAGCCAGACTCCTCGCGGTTTTTGAGCATCGGTAGTTCGAACTGCACATTTTCGCCCGTCCATGCACGGTCGATGTGCTCTGACACAAATTCGTATGCCTCTTTTCCGACGACGTCCTTGCTGTGCATACCGATGACGTCGCCACGCCGAATTCCGAACCACACCTCATCGGGTCGGTTGACATACCGAGTTCGCTCATCGGTATCGATGTAAGAAATGAGCCCCGGAACATGATCGGCAATCTCGCGAAACTCTTCTTCGGTGCGCTTCCGCTGCTCGAGTTCCCGCCGTAATTCCTGATTAGACTTCAAGAGTTCGGCCGTGCGTTCCTCGACACACCTTTCGACCTCGGCATGAGACGAATCGGCTGATCCTGCTGCGGGTTTGTGGTCAGCGATATCGACCGCGGCGGCCGCCGAGGCATTCATTTCGAGTTGGACCGATCCTGCGCTGTGTGCCGCTGCTTCGCCGGCGGGCTGAACCATCGGGGCGGGTCGCTCAAGTTCGGCAAGTCGTGCGCGCAACGCGGCCAGCTCGTCGATGAGCTGCGACTTCGATTTCGAGACGTCTTTCACCACAATTCTTCTAAACGAATACGGCCCGTCGGCGATAGATCATCACCGAATGGGCGATCGAGCCCGCACAGACATGTATCCTAGACGACTCGCGTGTCGGACTCTACTGCTGAAAACGTCTCACGGCTGTGGGGATGTGTCTTTCAATTCCAGCCCCGTCTTGGGGTCGATCGAAAGATTCAATTGCTCATCGGAGTCCGTGTAAAACATGAAGCCATACATCATTTCGTGGTACGTCTGCGGCCCATGCTTCACGGTCGCCTTGGGGTCGGGATTGTACGGATTAAAAGCCGAGTTGTCGAAGTGGGCAATGCATTCGAGAATCGTGCCTTTGGGAAACCTGTGCCGATCAGGCGTCCAAAAATAGGAGATCTGCCAGTCGAAATTGTAGTTGGGAACAACGAGAAGTTGTTCGGTCTTTCCGTCCGGGAAGCGGGCCAGGAACGTCATGTCCTTTCCCCGCAGATGCATGTGTGCGTAGAGGCCGAGCCCGTCGGCGTTGCGGTCGAGATTCGCGGTCGCGGTGACCCTGTGATGGCCCGCATGAGCCGGGATCGAAAACTCGCGATTGTTGGCGGCCACTTGGCGAAACTCCTTCTGAACCCGGCCACGGTGGTACCTAAGACCGACAGAGATGCGGCATTTCTCGTCTTTGCCGGTCGACGTGTAGTGAATCTGCAACTGTAGCCGGCTCTCTGCGGGAATAAGCAGTGCGATACCGTCGCCCATGTTGAATGGCTTCACGCCGGGAACCTTGCCGGTGAGAAACTTCGTCTGATTCCCGTCCTTTCCCGTTCCAACGGCGAACACGTTGCAGTGGTGTACGACACGGGGATTGTCCGGTAGCAATTGGATCGCCTCGACCCATGTATCGCCGGGAAAAACGTAGGGCAGGCTGATGTAACGGTAGGGAATGTAGCCTTCCGCCGGCAGCGTGTGAACCTGATCCATTTTGATGACGAGATCGGGCTCGCCGATTTCCCATTTTTCGCCCGCATCGACCGGTTTAGGGGGAGCCGCGTCCGGTTCTGATTCTCCGCGCAACATTCCGTTAGCAACCCAGCGGACAATCAACTCGCGTTCGCGAGCGTTTAAACCTCGCAGATTGGCGAAGTCGCGGTGCTCATCGTCGCCGTACCACGGCGGCATTCGCTGATCGGCGACGACCTCAGCGATCGTGGCAGCTTGCCTGCGGACATCTTCATACGACACAAGTGAAAACGGAGCCTCGGTTCCCGGTCGATGGCATTCCACGCAGTGTTTACGAATCAGCGGCTCTACGTCGCCGATGAACGTCTCTGATCCGTCAGAGGCCTTGGGTGGAGTCAACGAAATGAGGCAACCATCGACTGGCGTTTCCGCGACCTTGGGCGGCTTCCCTTGCAGCACGGAATCAATCGCGTCCTTAAGATTCTCCGCGGTAACTTTGGGACGTGACCCGCCGAGTCGGTATTGATCATCGATGCGTCCACGGTAGCGCAGGCGGCGATCGGCATCGAGAACGACCACCTCGGGCGTTCGCGATACTCCTAGTGTCCGGACCGTTTTCCCGTCGACGTCCTGAACGCAGGGGAATTCGACATCGAATTCGACGGCTTGCGCCGCCATCGCGCGAATTGAATCGTTTCGATTGACGTTCAGCCCGATAAATTGCACGTCGTCGCGATACGTTTTTTCGAGCCGTTTGAGCTTTGGTATGTAACGCTGAACCAACGGGCAAGTGGTATTCATGCACACGATCACAAACGCCTTTTTCTCTTCGAAGTCGGCCAGTGATCGCTCCAAGTAGCGGATGTCCTTGAAAGCCAACTCGCCGACCTGTGTGCCGATATCAACCGATTCTTCTTCTGCGCCGAGGGAACAACGCGGGGCAGCGAACAAGACAACGGCAACGAGAGCGGTCAACGCGAATTCGGTTTTCATATGGCACGACCCACCTTTGACTGCATTGAGAGAAATTCGATCTGGCACACTGAGTCGCAGCGAGACTTTCCCTGCTCGCCCGCGAAATTCGGTCGCGTGAGGCGAGCCCATCCAAACTAACACCTTGAGGCACCGTTGCCTAGATGTTACCACCCAGGAGCAGCGATTGTCTCATCGAGTGCGAACGTCGAATTGCAAGACCATCAATTTGTTCAACTTCGCCCGCTCGACGTTCCGTTCGTGTCATCCGCCGAATTGATCGATTCGATTAGGTCGCGGATTCCAACTCTTCCTGGAGTTCGCACCATCGCTCCTCAGCTTCAGTGAGTTCCGTCGTGAGCCGACTGACTTCGTTGTGCAACCGCAGGGCTTCGTCCGGATCTGTTTCGGTCAACAATGGCTCGTTCAGGGCGGTCTTTTCCTTGTCGAGCCGGGCGATTGTTTTTTCGACCTTTGAAAGCTCTTTGCGAACTTTCCGTTCGTCGCGCCGAGGTGCCCGATCGGACGCTATGAGTTTCTTACCGGCCGGTGCCTTCGACATCGTGGCGTTTCGCTCTCGTTCACCTTCGTCAATCTCCCTATTCACGGAGTACAGGTAAGCGTCGTAACCGCCACCGTAATTGGTCACGCGGCCGTCGCGAACTTCGACAACACACGTCGCCACACGTTTCATGAAGTGACGGTCGTGGCTGGTGAAGATCACGGTGCCTTGATAATCGACGAGCGCCGAGGCGAGCGCTTCGATCGTGTCGACGTCGAGATGGTTCCCCGGCTCGTCGAGCACGAGGATGTTGTGCTCGCCCAACAGCAGCGCGGCGAGGCAGAGCCGAGCACGCTCGCCTCCGGAGAGAACGGAGATGTTTTTCCTGACAGCGGCGCCGCGAAACAGCATCGAGCCGGCGACCATGAGAATCGACTGGAGCGACGTGCCGAACAGCGCGTTGTCTTCCAAGTATTCCTGAACGGATCGGTCCGGCGGCAAGCTCGTGTAGACGTGTTGGGCGTAGACTCCGATGTCACAGTGGTAACCCCAGCGAACGCTTCCGTCTCGGGCCGGAAGGGAATCGACGATCGTTCTCAGAAACGTTGTTTTGCCCTGCCCGTTGTCGCCGACAAGTGCGACTCGCTGGCCGTGCTCAATTTCGAGGCTGATGTCCGAGGCAACCGTGTGATCCGGATAGCCGATCGACAGCCCTTCACAGCGAACGGCTGCTCCTCGTCTTGGTTCGACAATCGGCGTTCGAATGAAAGCGGTCGGCTCGTCACTGGCAATTTCCGTGACTTGCAAGCGTTCGAGTTGTTTGGCTTTGGAGCGCGCCTGCGAAGCCGTGTTGGCGTTGGCGCGGTTCTTGTCGATGAATCGTTGCAGTTGTCTTTGTTTGGAGACGACCGTCGCATTGGTCCGCTCGTCGCGTTCGCGCTGTTCCTCGACGACTTCCAAATAAGCGTTGATCGGCCCGGGATACATTGTCAACTTGCCGCGCGTCAGGTCGAGTGTGTGATCGCAGGTCGCGTTGAGGAAGGATCGATCGTGCGAAACGATCAGGCACGCCTTTTTGTAATGACGCAGAAAGTGCTCGAGCAGAATCTGAGTCCGCAGGTCGAGAAAGTTCGTCGGTTCGTCGAGTAGCAGCAGGTTTGGCTCGTGCAGCAGTAAAGCCGCGAGTTTGACGCGCGTCTGCCATCCGCCGGACAGGGCAGCGACCGGGCCGTCCAGATAGGTCCCCTTCAGCTCGAACTCACCGGCAACTTCACCGCATTTCCAGTCGGGCTGGTTGCTGTCCCGCATCAGAAACTCGAGAGCCGATTCACCCGCCTGGAACGGATCGTGTTGTCTCAGATAACCCATCTGGAGCCGAGGATGCCGGACGATTTCGCCGCTATCAAGCTCCTCGTCCCCCAGCAGAATCCGCAACAGTGTCGACTTGCCGGCTCCGTTGCGACCGACAAAACCGACTTTCACGTCGTCAATCAGAGTTGCTTCGGCCCCGTCGAGAAGCACTTGGTCGCCATAACTTTTCTCTGCGTCGTTGATCTGCAGCAATACGGCCATTTGCAATCGGGTCCTCGGGGGGCTTGGGCGATGAGTCGCAGATCATAAAGGCTGGCCGCACGTTGGTGAAGTCGCACCCGGCCCACATGGTCGAAATATGGCTCTTGTCGGACACGCTTCGAGCGGCCTGAAACGTGCTAGGAGTCGCAGAATTACGGCCCCGGCGGCATGGGGATTGCGTGGGTCCCTCACCTGGGACGGCTCGATGTAACAATTTGCCCGAAATGACGCTTAGGAGATGAGGCGGCGCGGGAACGCATCGCCATCGTGGGAAGCGATTCATTGCTGATCTCTGACCGTGTGGGGCCGGCGGCCCGGCCAGTCGGTTCGGTAACACTCGATGCCTAGCCAACGCGAGTGACCGGCTGGTCGGACCGGCGTCTCGATGCTGCGCAGGCAAAAAAGCGTCCGCAAACACTTGATTATTTTGAGCACGTTGATATGATGACTTGCGGCTAGGGTTTACATCGAAATCAATACCGGAACTGCACTCGCGAAATTGTGACGTGCGGTTTTTTGTGCGCGCGTCGGGCAAAACGAACTGTCGACACGCAGCGCTCCCGTGGTGCGTTCTTTGAGCCGTCACCCAGTGCTGCGACAGACGCAAGGAGATCATGCTATGCGCCGGTGTTTGAAATGGTTACTTATCCCCGCAATTCTAATGGCTGCGATCACATTCTCTGCACCAAAACCGGCTGAGGCCCACGGTTGGTACGGTTACGGCCACTACGGAATCGGCTATGGAGGGTACCGGGGATACCGAGGCTACGGCTGGGGGGGGCATCGAGGTTACGGATACGGCGGATATCGAGGCTACGGCTACGGCGGCCACCGGGGCTTCCACTATGCTGGCTACCGCTCGTATCCGAGCTACGGGTACGGCGGTTACGGCTACGGCTCCTCCTGCTGGTAGACCAAGCTGTACGCAATTCTGGTCCGACTCGCACGCCGCACTCTGGACGCAAACCGCGTCCAGAGGCGGCGGAGCGTTTCGCGCGCGTGACAACCGCGCCGGGCCATCGCTTCAGCCGTTGACGTGTCACGGTTTTCCGGTCAGCGAACGCCGCGTCACAGGGAATCGGCTGTCACCGGCATGGCACGATGATGGCGGTCACGCCATTGATATCCTGGCCTGCTTTAAGGAAAATCAACGTAGGGCCGTCTTCCGGCATCAGGGGAGCAACTCATGTTTCGCTTGCAGAAGATCACCATCAACGTTCTGTTGGCCATCGGGCTGATCATTTCGTCTCTTCCGGATGATGTCTTCGCCAGAGGTCGAGGCGGAGGTGGTGGTCGAGGCGGCGGAGGCGGGTTCCGTGGAGGCGGAAGCCGAGGTGGTGGAGGTGGGTTCCGCGGAGGAAGCCGGGGCGGTTTTCGAAGCAGCGGTGGTTTTCGGGGCGGAAGTCGCGGCGGGTTTCGCAGCGGCGGGTTTCGCAGTGGCAGCACGCGTGGCTTCAGTGGCCGATCGACTCGCAGTTTTAGCGGCCGATCGACGCGAAGTTATGGCGGTACTCGCGGCAGCAGTGGATTCAGCCGCTCCGGCGGCAGCCGCAGCCGAAGTTACAGCGGCCGATCGAGATCGTCTCAGGGCAGCCTTGGAACAAGAGGCTTGCAACGCGGCACGTCGAGTCGAAGCGCGCGTTCGTGGTCTTATCCGACTCATTCCGGCACCGCGCGCGGCGGCACATCGCGTGGCGGCGTATCGCGAAGTCGAAGCCCAAATCGGAATCTTGCCAACACCGCCCGATCGTACACGGGAGCACCACGCACAGGCGGAAATCGGACAACCCGCTCGCAGAATTCTGCACGGAGTATGCGAGCATCGCGAGGCCCGGCGCAAAACTCAGTCCGCCGGGGAATGAGCGGATCGCGCCGCACGGGCCGGGACGGTCGCCATATAGCGCGAGGGCGATCCAGCCTCGATCGCCGCAGTTGGCACCATGGCGGCCACGGTCATCACGGGCGTCACGGCCACAACGGTCACCATGGACATCGTTATGGGGGCTCATACTTGTGGGGCGGATATGGCGGATGGGGTTGGGGCGGATACCCCTACGGTTACGGCACCGCCGTTCTGTACGGATACCCATCGTACGGATACTACAACCCCTACTGCGATGCATTCATCGACACCGCGGTCACCGACGTCGCTGGTGCGATCGACTACTCACAGCCCCTCGGCGTCGGCCCGATCGTACCACTCGGCACCGACGCGGCGTTACCCCTTTCGCAACAAGGTGCCGAATACCTGGCGATGGCCGAAGCGGCGTTTCGAAACCAAGATTACGTGCGCGCGATGAATGACGTGACTCAGGCCGCCCGACAGGCGTCCGCCGATCACGACGTGCATCACTTCCGCTCACTCGTCTTTTTCGCGCAGAAAGATTATCGGCAGGCTGCGGCCGCTGCCTATGCCGCGCTGAGTGCTGGACCAGCGTGGGATTGGCCGACGCTGCGCGGCACGTACTTACAAAAGGAACATTACACGGTACAACTCCGCGCACTCGAGACGTTCACCTACGTGAACTCCGATGACGCCTCAGCACAGTTTCTGTTGGCCTACCACTATTTGATGCTGGGCCACGAGGATGCCGCGCGGCGACAGTTGGAGATCGCGATGCAACTCGAACCGACCGATCGCTTGTCTCCGCGGTTATTGAAGATGTTGTCCCCCGGCGCGAGCCTGCCGTCGACGCCTCCTCCACCGCCGACACCGGACAACTATTATGAAGAAAAGATCGTACCGGCCAATCCCCCGGCGGACACCGGCCCATCCTTCGTTAACCCCAAGTTGAGTGAGGACGCGAAGACGCCCCTTCTTCCTCCTCAGACTTCACCCGAGGCACCGATCGTTGCGCCCAAGCCACCGGGTTCTTCATCGGCTGCGAACACTTTCGGTGTAGGAACGTGGAAAGCGACACCGGACGCCGAGACGACGATCGAGATGACGCTCGAATCCGACAACACGTTTAGGTGGTCGGTCTCAACAGCCGGCGAGGCGCATAGTCTGTCGGGAACCTACGTTCTCAAAGCAGGCACGCTTACGTTGACCGGCACGAAAAATGGTCAGAAATTCGCGGGCAAGGTCACGCAAAAAGAGGGCAAGACCTTCCACTTCAAGCTGAGCGACACCGAGGCCTCCGACCCGGGCCTGACGTTCAGTCGGAAATGAAAGCTGTCTGAAGACGTCCTGGCTGGCGACTCGTGTATTTGCGTTCCCACCCTATGTTTTTGGGCGTCAGAAGCCGGTACGACCGCGCGTATCCGGGTGTTTTCACGAGAACCGTCGAGGCGCGTTGAAAACTGAGGGGTTTGCTCACGATCACGCAATGCACCATGCGTTGCTGGTGCAGGTTGTGTTCGTCACGAAAACGTTTTCAACACGCCCATTCTTCGAGGAATCCCTCCTCTATCGCTACCGTACCGGTACGGAATAAGGAAATCGTGACACGCCGTTTTGGGCGGGAGCCAGCGGGCGTGGTGGTGCGATTTCTGTCTGGGGCCCGGGAAGCTGGCTCTTCACGCCATAGTCGGCCATCAGGTGATGCAGCGTTTGCTCGACGAGATGCATTCGGCGGAGTAGCCCTTCTGCGGAGGGACGCCCATGCACGAATGCTCCGTAGTCGCCGCGTTCCCCGGGAAATGAAGGGCTCCAGCCGCGTATGCAGCGTTCGACATCGTGGAACAGCCGGTCGATTTCGAACAGATCGCGTGCGATGTGATCGACGTCGTGATGTCCGAAGTGATAGCCCTCGTGGACGAGGTCGTGAATGTGCTGGGCGTCCTTCATCACGCGATACATCTTCCGGTAGGTCTCCCGGTAGCCGGGGTTGTGGCCGTAGAACCGGACCATCTCCCAACAGACTTCATTCGCATCCTGCCACATTCGATGCGCCAGTTCGTCCAAATGTCTGCGGACGGCGAACTCATACCGAGCACCACCTTGAGCAACGGCGGTGGACGCCGGCATCAAGCACACTGTCAAACTCATTCCTGCTATGGCCGTACACACCAATAACTGTCTTGTCATCGTTTGTTCCCCCCTAAAGGAATTCCGAACCGTGGAATCGTTGAAGACTTGAAGTGTCTGACTGCACGGAATGTGCCGGTTTCGAAAAAAGGCGTCGCAACTGACAACTAACTCATGTTTTGTGGGATACCGGATGCAATCATGGTCTGCACCGACCTGTCTCAAACCCGCAACAAGTGCCGTCAGACTGACGACGGTTTTTGGTCACTGCAGGGTGCACTGCCACGTCAGGGGGTAAGATCGCGCCAACATTTTTCTGTATGACACAATGGGCTCGATTGCTGTCGCGAATGCATGCTCAAGCGGCTCGGCAAGGCATGAGAGTGTCATATCCATGTACAACGGTACTTGAGCCATGGTCGGCTAAGTGGATACTTTCAGGCTGGCGAAAATGATAATCTGGTCATCTCGGCCCGACCTGCTGAGCCTGGATTCCATTTCGTCGTTCAAACTCGTCCCGAACAGTTGGAAGAGACGACCACGTGAACCGATCCGAGGAAAAATCACGAAAGACCTTCGACCCGCCGACCAGTCACTCGGTCGCCAATGTCCGTGACGATTTCGAGGCGGAATGGGTCGCCGGCGGTCACCCGCTCATCGAAGAGTTTCTAGGCCACACCGAGGAAACCGAACGGTCTGCGCTACTTTGCGAATTGTTGAAGCTGGAAATCGACTACCGACGACGCGCCAACCAAAGGCCGACGGCGCCCGAGTACCAGAGACGATTTCCTGAATTCGAGTCCGTCGTCAGCGATCTGTTCGAGAGAATTGCTGCCGAAGCGGGGGCCGATTCGGTCGACGTCGCCCAAGCTTCCACGGTCGCCTACCGCCGAGATGACGGCGATACAAGCCTCTACGAGCAGGTCACAGGAAATTACGATCCCCTCGGCACTCTTCCGCCGAGCTCGGCGGGTCGCGTTGACGCAGCGGAGGCGAAAGGCAGCGGCGACCAGCCGAGACCCCAACATCGATTCGGCAATTATGTGCTGATCGAAGAGATCGCGCGCGGTGGCATGGGCGTCGTCTACAAGGCCGAGCAGATCAAGCCCAAACGTGTTGTGGCGCTCAAGGTGATCCAGTCCGGTCAACTCGCCGGTGCCGAAGAAATTCGGCGATTCGAAACCGAAGCCGAAGCGGCCGGCAATCTCGATCATCCGAATATCGTCCCCATCTTTGACGTCGGCGAGAGCGGTGGCCGGCATTACTTTTCGATGGCCTATGTCGAAGGAGAAGACCTCAAACGACGTCTCGTGGACGGTCCGTTGCCGAACCGGGAAGCGGCTCGCATCGTGAAGATCGTGTCCGAGGCGATGGCGCATGCACATGCGAGCGGAATCATCCACCGCGATCTCAAACCGGAAAACGTGCTGGTCGACAGCAGCGGACAACCCCGGATCACCGACTTTGGCCTCGCAAAACGCATTGGCGGCGACAGCAGTCTCACCGCCACCGGACAGGTGCTCGGCACGCCAAGCTACATGTCGCCCGAACAGGCCGGTGGCGAAGCCGAGAAAATCGGCCCCGCGAGTGACGTGTACGCGATGGGTGCCATTTTGTACTGCGTGCTGACCGGCCGGCCTCCATTCCAGGCGGCTAATGTGATGGACACGCTGCTTCAGGTCATGCAAAGCGAACCGGTTCCGCCACGCGACCTGAACACGGCCATCGATCAGGATCTCGAAACGCTGTGCCTGAAGTGTCTGCAAAAGGAAACGACGCGCCGTCTGGCATCGGCTCAGGAATTGGCCGACGAACTCGCTCGTTTTCTGCGCGGTGAACCGATTCGCGCTCGGCCGATTGGCCGCATCGGCAGAGCATGGCGCTGGTGCCGCCGGAACCGAGTCGTGGCCGGCTTGTTGGCGACGGTCATGATGACACTGATTGTCGGGGCCAGTATATCAACGTACTTCGCCATGTTGGCGCGCGAGCGCGCCCGGCACGCGGAAGAAGGAACGCGCGTCGCCGTCAAGTCGTTGCAATCGATCATTTACAACGTTCAGGAAAAACTCAAGCCGATCAACGAGGCGCGGGATATTCGACGCGATTTGCTCAAGAGTTCACTCAAAGACCTGCAAGAACTCTCCGCCGACTTCGCCAGTCGAACAAGCGTCGACCACAGCACTGCGGTGGCACTGGTTGACCTCGGCCACCTGTTCGAGGAATTGGGCGAAGACGAAAACAACGACTCGGTCGCAGCTGCCGAAGGCAACTACCGGCGAGCCGCCGAAATCTATCGGCAATTGGCCGACCAAGAACCGGACAATCTGTCGTTGCAACGCGATCTCACGATCGCCCTGGAACATCTCGGCAACCTGCTGCTGTTTTCCGGCCGATTTTCGGAAGCGCACGTGCCACTCCAGGAGACGCTCAAGATTCGCCGCCGCATCATCGCGGAAGAACCCACGAACAGTAAGTATCAGCGCGAGATCTGCTGGGCGCTCATCAACTGCGGCGATGCTTTTATCGAGACGAATCGTCTGTTCGAAGCCCAGAAATATTTTGAAGAAGCCTTGGGCGTCGCTCGGGCAATGGTTGCAGACGATCCCACTGGGAAAACGAGACGTGACGCATTGCTCATCGCGCTGGAAAAAGTCGGCGACGTCAACTTCGATGCGGGAAAGATCGCGGAAGCCCGTGCGGCCTACGAAGAGAGTTACGAGATCAATCGTGGATTGTACGAAGCAGGGCCAGAGACGGCCAACTTATTGATTTCGTACTCGACGTCATGCGAGCGGATGGGTGACATTCATGCGAAAACGGGTGAGATGGAAGTCGCCCGGGAAAAGTACGAACAAATGGTCGGCTTGTCTGAGAAAGCCGCCACTCTCGACAAGAACAACAACCATCTGCTCACCGAAGTCGCCGTCGCCTACGACCGTGTCGGCGAAATCACGATTCGTCTAAAAGATTGGCCCGCTGCCAAAAAAGCGTACCGCAAGGCGATCGAGGTCCGCACGAGCCTCGTGGAATCGGGTGCCGCCAATCGCAGGGTCAAGATGTTGCTAAGCGAAAACAAGCAGAAACTCATGGTGGTCATCGGACGACAGAAGAAGAACGAGCCGATCAAATGAACAAGAGTGAAACATCGGAACCAAGTCCGATTCGCTGCTGCCGCCATTGGGTTCTTGTTGGTGCCTGCATCCTGGCGCCGATGGTTATTCTGATGCTCGGCCCGATCACTGGGAATGAGGTCAATGCCGAGGCGCCCGTCTTGTGGACGGGGAAGGGCGGCTTTCGAATTCTCGTCGATGTTCCGCCGCGCGATCTTGGCAAACGGGTCGCCGACGAAATGCCGGCTGACGTCGGGATCGATTTGACGGACGTTCTTGATCGACTCGGCGTCGACAGCCTGGCGGACATTTCGTCACTGCAAGTCATTCGTTATGACGTTCAGACAGGTAAGCCGATCGCCGGCAGCAAGTTCTTGCATGGGCGCGGCGATTTCGACTGCCCGTTTCGCTGGTACGATGCCGCAATTCCCTACGAATTCCCCGAGGTCGCCGACGATGTCAGCCGCACTGGCGGCGAACTCCGCCGCACACCCGTCACGCGGGGCGGTTACTTTTACAACGCGATCGGTGATTGGAAGCGCGGCCGTCTGGCGTGGCTTCATACGCAAGAGAAAACGGCGAGCTCGCATTACGCCGTCTACTTCAACGTTCTGCCCCCGGGTGAAACGGCGAATTCCGTTCCACCTCGTGGATGGTTGGGTGACGGCTTACCACGATGTGGCCCGCTCGGTGCAAGCACGATGGGAGCCGACCATTGCCGCATCGACCTGGACGATTGGAATGACGATGGCCTGATCGACCTCATCGTGGGCGAAGCCTACGGACACCTCTTCTGGTGGCCGAATCGAGGGACGCCTACCGAGCCGAGGTTTCCCTATATGAAATTCCTGTCCGGCGCCGACGGCTTGCCGCTGGATGCCGGCTCGGCGGCAGCGCCAAAAGTCGTCGATTGGAATTCAGACGGCAAAAAGGATCTGCTGCTGGGCGCGGAATGGAATCGGATTCTTGTTTTTCGAAACGAAGGCACCAACGCGAACCGGCAGCTCAAGTACGCGGGCTTGCTCAAAGCCGACGGCGAAACCCTAAAGCTACCGATCAAGCCGCTCGTCCGTGGAAGCACGGATATCTTCAAACGCGACTACTACGCCGTGCTTGAAACCGTCGACTGGGACGACGATGGAGACGTCGACCTGATCGCCGGTGGCTACATCACGGGACGGATTTTCTTTTATGAGAACGAAGGCCGCGGCGAGGATGGGTTTCCCAAGCTGGCGTTTCGAGGCCCACTTCAGGCCGACGGCGAACCGCTCAACGTCGCGCATTGGTGTGCCGCACCCTGCCTGGCTGATATCGACGGCGACGGTGACTTTGATTTGATGTCAGGTAGCATGCGGATGACGCCATCCGGAGGCGACGGCCCACAGGCGGAAACGTTTCTTCGCTATTACGAGAACCGGGGAACACGTCGTGTAGCGCAATTTCACGAACAACCGTTCCCGTCGGAAGGAGCATTCCCCCGCGCTCAACTCGCCACTCCGCGTGCGCATGACTGGGACGACGACGGCGATCTCGACCTCGTAGTCAGCGCGCGAAACGACATCTTCCTGTTCGAAAATGACGGTGGACCAACGTCGCCGAAATTCATCGCGCATCAGAAGCCGCTTCCCAGCCAGTGGGGGGCGGCGCGCATTCCCGGCAACCAGATTTTGGATTACAACGGTGACGGAAGGCCGGACTGTTTCATGCGCGGGCGCTACACGGTCCGCCTGAATTCGGGCAAGGGCAATCCGTGGTCTTGGGACGAGCCGGTTTCGGTGCTACCGCCGGGAAAACATATTTCGCATTCATCGGGCATTGGCGACGACTGGTTCTGGCCCTTTCTCGATGACTTCAACCAGGATGGAAAAATGGACATCCTGTTCGGCGACTGGTTCGGGCACGTCTGGTTTCACGCCAACAACTCGACTGACAAGGCGGACGTAGCCGACTTCGACCTAACGGGGGAAAAGCTGACGTTGAAAAATGGTCAGCCGGTCAAAGTCGGGCCGATCGGAAAGGACATCACGACCGACTTCAACGCGCTGCAGGGAGCACGAACCGTGTTGTCGGTCGCCGACGTCGATCGGGATGGACGGCGAGACCTGATCGTTGGTGATACCTACGGCATCGTACGATTCTTTCGAAACGTTGGCACGCAGGACGAGCCCACGTTCGCCACCGCTGAGGAACTTGGCAACCTCGGCATTCGGCTGCTCGTCGACACGGCCGATTGGAATCAAGATGGTTGGACCGACGTCGTCGCCGGCGCCGCCAACGGCCGCGTCCGCGTCTTCCTCAATACGGGAAAGTCCGACGGCCGACAATTTTCCGAAGGCTTCGACCCCAGCCTGCCAAGAATTCCGCAACCACGCGTCTTGATGAGTGACCTCAACGGTGACGGAGACGAAGATCTGTTTCTCCCAAGCACGCAGGGCTCGTGCTTGGTGGAACGGTCGTTCCTAGAACGGGGTTATGCGCGCGGCCATGTGAAATCGATCGAGCGCCGACCGTAAACTTTTCCCGCGCCTATTAAGCACGTGTCCGCGAATCAATCATCGAGAACGCCGCCCGCGACGAAACGAAAGTGAATCCGAATAATGAACATTTCCGGCAGTGCGTACTGGATATTTGCGGCCAAATGCGCGGCCGTTCCGCTGCTCATCGTGTGGCTGGGCGTTTTCCCGTTGCAGATCAAGAAACGTCGAACGGCGGTATTCGCAGAGATCACCGCACATGCCATTGCCTGGTCGATAGTTGCGTTTGCTGCCCTGTCTTCGATCCCCAATTTCAAGAACGTCTTCGCGGATTTCGACGTGGAGCTGCCGGCATTGTCGGTCGCCGTCATTCAAGCCAGCGACGCGATCGTCGGCGGGTGGTGGCCGTTGTTCTTTTTGGTGACCGGTGTGCTCGTCGTTGACGGCGTGATGTTCGCTGTTTTTTGGGATCAGAACAATAGCCGCTTATTGCGCACCAGTTGGTCGCTGCTCATGATGGCGCTTCCTCTGGTCATTGTCGTGGTAATCGAGATAGCGATGCTGATTCCCATGAGCGCTCTCTTGGAACAACTCTCCTGAAACGGATCCGATGCCACCACAGGCCGACCACGTTTGAGGTTCTGCCATACGCCTGGAAACGGTTCTCTGATTGCATTCCATTGATCGTGTGAGATTACGATGTCATATTGCGTCTATCATCGATTCGGTGAATGTGTCGTTGATCCGCCACTCGATACGCTGGAGTCGCTTTACGCGGAGTTGGAGATCGACGACGGCGAACACCTGTCTGTCAGCCTGCAGCACGATAGCGAATGATCACTCGAAGCGTATTCAGGCGGATTACTTGTTTGGGAGAACGTCGAGGATGGGGAACACCCCCGTCATCTGAAGTCCGCCACGAAAGAAACCGTGATCGAGCTATGGCGCAGACTTGAGGCCGGTGACATCAAGGCAATCGATTCCGAACCCTGGGATGATGGTTACGGGAGGTAGCGCGCCTTCGACTAAGCACCGCACAATCGCAGACGCCATTGGCGTATCATCCCAATACAAGGCGTTCTGCTTTGATATCGCATGAGTCGATGCGGATCACAGACACCGGACGATCACTTTTCCTCGTAATCACCAAACACCGGTCTTTTCGGCCACCCATTGAGCAAGGATGAAAAGAAGGACGATCCCGACCCCGAAAACGCCATTGGCAACGACTCCCCAGGCGACTCCTTTGGCATACCGGTCTTGAAAGCTCTCGCCGGCGTGGAGCGTGAGCCAACCGATCCCCAGGCAGACGATGAGCATGCCGATGATGATCAGGCTGACGATTCCAATTGCAAACAGCACTAGCCTATCCCACGGCTTGGTGATGTGGTTATGCCTGCCGCCAAAGCGCGAAGAACGCATGACACGTCCCGCGTGCGATGGATTGTTGTTTTTATTATTCGTCCGCATGATCTTGAAGGCAAGACGTTTGTTTCAATCATCCGTCGGCCTTGAGTGAATGCGCCAAACCAGGAAATACACCGAGACACCAAGCGTCCGGATTCGTATAATCAGTAGCAGCGGTGACGCGCGTTTTGCAATGAGTCTACTCAGGAGAAATGTGATGCCGAACAAACAAGATGCTCAAGGTCCGAGTTCGCCGAAAAAGGCTGAAGATGATGACGTTGTGGCCTCGGGCCGTTCGCCGAGAAAACCGGGCGATACGCCAGGTTGGCTGGTACTGTTCGAAGGGTTCGGCTTCATCGCACTCGCTATCGGTACAATCCTAGCAATCGAGGGCCACCTCGACAGACCGGCGACCGGAGCCACTCGATCGTCCAAGCTCCAAGACGAAGAGCGACAACGGCTGATCGACGAAACGATTCAAGCTGAAGTCGCGCACGGCACGGACAGCACCCAGCGCGAACTAGCAGTCTCTGACGAATCCGTTGCAATCGATGGACAGTGAGCCGGGACGCGGACGACGCATCTTCCACCGGTTCAGGCACCAACTTGTGAGGTTCTTGGCTCTCGTCGGCCTGCTGACGATCGTCTACCATAGCTGTTTTCACGTCTCGCGCATGACGACCGAATCGATGGAACCATCGCTGTATGGTCGCACCTGGAAAGACGGCGACCGAGTGCTTACGGAAAAGGTTTCATACGTCTTTCGCCAACCGAGGCGCTGGGAAATTATCACGTATCGACGCGAAGACGGCATGCAGCTGATGAAGCGAGTTCTCGGGCTGCCGGGCGAACGCATTAAGATGCTCAGAGGCGGACGAGTTTTCATCAACGGTGAGGAAGTGGAGAAACCGGCCGACTTAGAATCCCTGCAATACTTTCCGTTCGGAAATCTTGTCGACGAACAGGAAGTAGATTGCGGCGACGGGTATTTCGTCGTGGGCGATTTTTCACGCGATTCCGATGACAGCCGCTTCAACGGGCCCGTGCCGCCGGAAAATCTCATCGGCCGGGCGTGGTACGTTTATTATCCCAAGGAACACCGCAAATTCTTGAACCGTTGATTGATAGACGTTTGGGAGTACTCACAAACCGCCGTCCGGGAGCGAAACGATGAACGACCAACAACCCAACGAACGTAAGCCAATCGACTCAGAAACTACTTTTAGCGATGTGGCCGGCGCGCTGTCACTGCCGGTCGCCATCCTTGCGTTCTTTTGTCTCGCCGCACACGTGGGCAGCCCGGTTTTTTTGTTCGGCATGTTGTGGGTCGCATTCCTATTTGGCATCGTCGGTGCCCACCGCGCGACCGGGGGCGGGCGAGTGACCGGCCAAACCACAATTGTGCTGATTTCATTCGGCCTTCTGTTTCTTTTTTCCCTACCCAATGTTCAAACAGTGCGCGAATAGCGATGTGGTTTTGGCAGCCCGCTTCATTACGCAGCCTACTGACGTGTGGGCCACCCTCTGTTCGCAACTACGTCGAACAACGCTAGTCTGAATGCAGCCGACGCGCCTTCAGCATGCACATAAACAACCAAACGCCAGACAGCACGGTCACCAGCAATCCGAGTCGAGAATCACATGAAACGTCTTTGGCTCAAACTTCCTCGTTGGCTGCGAATTACGTTACTGGCGAGCCTTTCCTTCGGCGTTGTGCTCTTGGCGCTCGCGGGCACGGGCTGGTGGTATCTGCATCCCAGCGTCGATCGGACCGACGGCTTGGTTTACGGTCACCGAGGCGATAAGCCGCTCACGCTCGATGTCATTCGGCCCACCGAACCCAACGGACTTGGCGTGGCGTTTATGGTGAGCGGCGGTTGGAAGTCGCGACAGGCCGGCGAGGCGCCGGCGTGGATGATGGCGCCCATGCTCCGTAGGGGTTATACGATATTCGCGATTTGCCATGTCTCGCAGCCTGAAGCGACGGTCATGGAGATTATCGAAGACGTTCATCGCGGAGTACGTTTTGTCCGGCATCATGCGGAGGAGTACGGGATCGATCCCGATCGAATCGGCGTTTCGGGAGGCAGCGCCGGAGGCCATCTCAGTTTGATGTTGGCCACGCGCGGAGGACCGGGGACCGTTGATTCATCGGATCCGGTCGATCGAGAAACGAGCGCCGTACAGGCGGCGGCGATTTTCTTTCCGGTGACCGACCTGTTGAATCTTGGCAAATCGACGGAGAATCTGGGAGACGGCGGGCCGCCCAAGAGTTTTGTAAAAGCCTTCGGCCCGGACGCTAAAGACATGGCCGCCTGGAAAGTGATCGGTCGCGAATGTTCGCCCATCTACCACATCACCCAAGACCTGCCGCCGACTCTGATCTACCACGGCGACGCCGATACGTTGACGCCTCTGGAACAGTCTGAGTGGTTTCGCGATCGTGCGGCCGAGCAGGGGCATGACGTCCAAATTGTCGTTCAGCCGGGAGGGGGCCATGGTTGGCTGACAATGATCTGGGACATGAGGAAGTTCGCCGACTGGTTTGATCGGCATCTCCAACTAGAAGCCGAATGACCGTGTGGAGTTGCCGTGAGATCGGCGTATCCCACATCCCCGGATTGTCAAAAACGAAAGGTCTCAACATGAACAACACCGTGGTGATCGCGTCGGCCGTACTGCTGTCCTTTGCACCCACCTCAATCGATCGAGTAAATTCCGGCGTGGCCGTCGGGCCGTCGGCCACCGCCGGTGACCGGGACAGTGTCGCGATCGGACATCGAGCAAAGACGAAGGGCTTTCCCAAAGTTTCCGGCGAGACCGCGGCCGAGACAATCGCCGTTGGTGCCGATGCCAGGGCTGAGGGCTGGCGATGTTCCGCCGTCGGAGCCCGGGCTCGCGCCGGCGTCGTTTCGGCGACGGCTCTGGGGCGCGGCACGTTAGCCTGGGGACCGCACATGATCGCCATCGGACGCGGCGCTTTAATGGAACAGGTCGAAGCGTCCCACGATCTAAACGTCTCCAACGCGTGCGGCATCTCCGGGGACAGCCTTTGGCTGGGGGGTCGACTGGCGCACAAAATGATCGATCCCACGGGCGACAGCTACATCCACGAAAAACTCGACGGTGGCGACGGCAAATCGCGATGGGACGTCTCAACGTCGCCGCCGCAGACATACACGATTCACGGCATGGACGCCTACGACGCCCGTTTCGACCAGAACCCACAACGTTTCCAACAAGAACTTTTCGATGAAAACGTCCCTGCCACCTGGACGCATCGGGAAGAAAAGGACGTCGCCGGCGGATCGCTGCACATTGCCGCCGGCCGCGGCACCGGAACTGCCGAGGGCGGCGCGATCGAGTTCCAGACCGCTCCCGCCGGAACCGTCTCGCAGAACCGGAAGAACGTGCTGAAGACTGCAGTGAAGATTGACACGAACTATGCGGCTCAGAACGCCACGCCGATGTTGCTGTGGGACAATCAGGCCCTGACGCTGAAACGCGTTATGGTCGGCCCACCTGACAGCGGCGGCCCCGGATTCCGGGCACTGGTCATCACGAACTAGGCCACGTCTGGTTTCGTTGTAGCGGCTCGAGACGCGATTGAAGGTGAAACAGGAGCATTTGAGTCGCTACAGACTTGTCTAGCGCGCTCTAGAGTCGAAGCCAAAAACCTTGTTGTCGCGCCTGGCTCTGGAGACAACGGCAAAGCGTTGCCCATCAGAGGGTGTGGGGACCAAAAACGAGTGCCTAAGTCGGGGGGAATGGCGCTCGTCTTCGCTGGACTCTGACACTCGACCGTACAAAAATCTCCCGTATTGACAAATTGATCGGTGTTGACGACGTGACGTGGCGTCGGTGATCTGGAATGACGAACATCGTTCTCAAACCGCGGCGAATGACCGTAATTCGGCATATCGTAGCTGCAGACGCGTCTCACAAAGACTAAGACACGCGGAGCTTAAGGAGCGATTGGTATCATGCGTCAACTGGCCGCGCGTACCGTGGAGAGGTCGACATTGCCGGAAAATCCGAATTTGTAAGAAATCTCACATAATCCCTCTCTGGCATTAAGTCAAATAGCGACACAATTCTGCGTTCTTGTCGGCACGTCGTTGCAATTTGCAAGAGCAATTTGACCCATCTCAGTTGTTTATGAAACTGTTCCACTTTACCCTCGGTATCTAGGTCATCCGGCGGTAGAGATTTGTTCGGCTTTATCCTCGGTTAACGTTTCCACGAGTAGTAAAGACTATTGCCTCTCCTGCCTCGGGCGGCAGCGGGAAAAACTTCGACGTGATTTTCGTTGCAGGGCTGCGCTGCCCGGCTCAAACCTACGTTCGTTATTCGTGTTCATTTCGATCAAGGAGACCCCAGATGAGAAAACCAACCGTCGGTACCACGCGCAAGGTGAGAGGTTTCACTCTCATCGAGTTGCTGGTCGTGATTGCCATTATTGCCATTCTCGTGGCACTCTTGTTGCCGGCCGTCCAAAGGGCACGGGAAGCAGCCCGCCGCGCCAGCTGCAAGAACAACCTAAAACAACTCGGCATAGCAATGCACAATTACCACGATGACTTCAAGATGTTTCCCGAGGGCTGCATCGCGGATCAGATCCTCTTTAATTACCAACGTTCGGCATATGCGTCGATGCTTCCCTACATGGATCAAGGCGCGATCGACGACGATTATGCCGACAATGAGTTGTGGGAGCAACAGAACTTCGGCATCGAAGGCATGCCAATACCGGGCCTGCTGTGTCCTTCGAACGCGATGAAAAGCCCCGTGCTGCTGACGGAGTTGGGAGCGGCACTTGCGCTATTCGGCGTCGTTGCCGTCGATTCGGATCCCGCGATTGATGGTGTGGGGGTTGGATATGGCACGGCAGGCTACGCGTTCTGCAAAGGCGCCACCGATGCGTTCTGCAACGGCGAGGGAACTCCCGGTGCCGTGAGAGGAATGTTCAACATCGTCCAGAAAACGGCCATTAGGGATGTGATCGACGGCACCTCCAACACGATCGCGATGGGCGACGCGGCCGGTGGCCCCAACTGGCAGATTTGCACGGGAGTGGGATGTACGACCCCGCTCGTCTCCGGTATCACAGGGGCGGAGTTTGAAGCCAATCAGGGCTGGTTGCCGGGGCAACCTGTCAACGACCTGACCGCGGCAGTCGGCGCCCGAGCATCGAGCATTTACGGCTGCACCGTCGAGGTGATGAACAAGAACCCGGTGACCGAGACGCTTCACGGTGACACAAGCCTCGGCACTGGTATACCGAACTCACCGGCCAACTGTCTGATCAGCACCGGTGGTGGTGTCAGCACGACTAGTAATTTTCGCAGTGACCATCCGGCAGGTTGCAATTTTCTGTTCGGAGATGGCCACGTACAGTTTCTGACCGAGACCATCGATTTGGCAACGTACCAGGCCATCTCAACGATCGGCGCGAGCGAGATCGTCGACGGTTTCTAGTAGGACTTCCAAACGATTGATTCCCCTTTGGTTGCTGGTTACGATAACGAGCAACGTAAGAATAGGGTTCCGGAATAAACTTCCGGGCCAACAAGTCAATCGCAGATATCCAGCGTACTTCAGCGGTCCCGGCTTGAACCGGGACCGCTGGGGGATGTTGGTCGCGCTTTGCGTTCTCGCGACCAACACGCGTCGGTTCGTGGCTGCGAATTGACTGGAGCATCGGACGGTAAATCGTGATTCGACAATCTGTCGAACCGTTTGGAACTTTTTTGCGGAATCAATTGTCGCGGGGCAACGGCCGATTCTCAATTCGAGCCCGAACGCTGTTCCTGCCCGAGTGGAGCGCCTTTCTGTGCGCCCGCAACGTAACGTCTGATTCACCTGAGCATTTCTGTAGGGAGTAACAGGATTATGAAGCCATGCTGCGTCGCGCTGTGTTGCGCAACGGCGATTGTGTTTTGCGTGAGTTGCGGACCCAGTGCAGAGGAACAAGCCACCGAACAGATTCAAAAGGTCATCGCCGACCCCGAAAAGATCATGCTTGTCATCGGACACGCGAATCCAGCAGTACGTCTAACGCAGGCCGATCGACTTGGCAACCTGGGGCAGGCGGCCATTGACGCCGGCGCGATTCCCAAGCTGGAAGAAATGGCGAAGGACGATCCGGACGAACGAGTCAGAGAGGCGGCCAAGGCAGCATTAGAAAAACTCAACGCGCTTTAGAAGGCGGCCCAAACCCAGTTGTCGTCGGTTTTGGCGTCGCAGAAAAAGGGCACGGGTTGCCCGTCAGGGGATTTCGGGATCACTTCGCTTACGACGTCAACTCTGCTTCCCGATGGTCAACCTCACAGTCGGAGCGGGCGGGTGTTTGTCGCCCGTGTGAATTTCTCCCCGTGTGGATTTCTTTAAGTGCTCCTGATGACGCGTCGTGGACGCACCACGAAGGGCAGTTCGCCGAGGCGATACTGCTTGTTTAAGGAAGTGTGCCACCAATCCGCCGTTTTACGACTTACGAACAAATCTTTTGGGGTCAACGATGACTTCCATCACTCCAACAGCTCAGCCGGCCTCACTCCAATCAGAGCTCGATCGAGCGCTCGCAGAGTTGAACTCGAGCAAGGAACGCATGCGGCGCTCGGACGTCGGTGAGCGCATTCGACTGGCAAGCGAGTGCATGGCCTGCACGTGCGAGGTTGCCAGAGAATGGGTCGACGCGGCTGCCGAAGCGAAGAAGCTATCAGCCGGCAGCCCGGCTCGCGTCGAAGACCTCGCCGCCGGGCCGGTCGCCGTGTTGCGGTATTTCCATCTTTTGATTCAAAGCCTGACTGATATCGACCGCATCGGCAAGCCACGGCTTCCGGGCGTCCCGTCAAAGGCTGCTGACGGAACGATATGCGTGCCCGTCTTCCCGGCTCAAGGACTTTTTGATCCGCTGGTGTTTCTCGGTCTGAAGGCGCACGTGCGGATGTTGCCGGATGTCGAATCGATCGACAACGTACAGTTGGCCGAACAGGCGCCGCCGGATTCAGTCGGTGACCCCGCGATCTCGCTGGTCTTAGGGGCCGGCAACGTTTCGAGCATTCCCGCGACGGATGCGTTCTCGAAGATTTTCCAGGAGCGGAAGCTTGTTCTGCTCAAGATGAATCCGGTCAACGACTATTTAGGCCCCATCTTTGAGCGTGCTTTTGCCCCGTTGATCTCGGCCGGCTATTTGCAGATCGTCTACGGCGGTCGGGAAGTCGGGTCGGCAGCGATCTCGCATGACTTGGTTGACGAAGTTCACGTCACCGGGTCGATCGAGACTCACGATTCGATCGTGTGGGGACCGCCCGGTGCCGAGCGCGACCGCCGCAAGGCTGACAATGCCCCCCTTCTCAGCAAGCCGATTTACAGCGAATTGGGAAACGTCAGCACGTGGATCGTTGTCCCCGGACGGTACACACAAAGCCAGTTGAGGTTCCAAGCGGAGAACATCGCCTCGTCGATCACCAACAACTGCTCGTTCAATTGTGTGGCCACGAAAGTGGTTCTCACGTGGGGCCGTTGGCCTGAGCGCGAGCGGTTCTTGTCGATGATAGAAGATTGTCTCGCCAGTGTACCCCGCCGCCATGCCTACTATCCTGGTGCGTCGGAACGATTCGGCCGGTTTACTGGAACCGAACCGGACACAGGAGATGACGGAAGCTTGCCGTGGACGTTTTTGAGAGACGTCAATCCGGAGGAATCTCCTCTCTTTTTCGACGAAGAGTCGTTCGTTCCTGTTTGCGTCGAAACAAGCCTGGACGCCGAGAGCCAAGAGGACTTCCTACGCAAGGCAACCGACTTTGTGAACGAGCGGGTGTGGGGGACGTTGTGTGTTGCGATGACGGTTCCCAATGAACTGCGCCCGGGAGGTAAGAACGGACCCCTGCTTCAGGACTGCCTGGGCGCACTCCAATTCGGGACGATTGGCATCAACCAATGGCCGGGACTCGCCTACGCCACCATGAGTCCTCCGTGGGGCGGCTTCCCCGGATGTCCGATTTCTGACGTCCAGAGCGGCCGAGGCTGGGTCCACAACACATACATGCTGGAAGGCGCCGAGAAGACAGTGCTGGAAGGGCCACTCAAGCTTCCCACGAAACCGTTCTGGTTCCCGACGTATAAGAACCCCGAACCGGTTGCGTGGAAGTTGTTCGAGTTGTATCGAAAACGGACGATTTTGAATTTGACGAGGCTGTTGGGGCGAGCGACATTGGGATCTTTGGGAATGTGATGATTCACGCAACAAATGTCCTTTTGCTGTCGCGGTCTCGTGATATTGCGCTGCTTGGGTATCATCAAGAAGTCTTGAGCACCGGCGGCAAATTCGAAGCCTATTCAGTGAGATTACGAAGACACGGCAACGAACGACGACTGGTTTCATAGACGCTTGAACATCAGCGCCGATGCAAACTTCATGAAACCCTTCTTCGACACATCGAGTATTTATCGGTACGTTTCTGCGGCAACGAAGCCGACGATCTGTCCAGCTTGCTGCCGAACGAGTGGCTCAAGGGATATTCGCTTGCCCGACGTCGCCGGTCCCAGCCATAATGGTTAAGATCCGAGAAGCGACAGGGAATCGTAGTTTGTATCGCGCCGTGACACGGCGCGGCCACGCCCCGATAATCCACGTCATCAATGGATGTGCTTGCGAGGACGGATGATTGCAGGAAGACGGCGCCCCAATTCAGTTGTAGAACACACGATGCGACATTCTGTACGGCCTCATGCCGGCCGAATTCGGTGCTGTTAGATCTGTCGAAGCCATCAACGCGGTAAATAAGACACGCTGCTCGCACGACCCCGAAGTTCACGGTCGGGAAGGCGACAGTTCAATCCATCACTTCTCACTAATTCACGGAGAGTCAGACATGAAAGCGAGTCATTGGGGCGTCGCCTTATCTTTATGGGGTTGCATGGTCTTGTTCGGTTGTGGACAGGCACAGCAAGCCAGTAAGGACGTAAGTTCGTCAGCGGGAAAAACCGCGGCGGCTAACGGCAAGGCAGCCAACGGGGCAGAAGCTAACGGCAAGGCAGCTAACGGCAACTCGGCCAACGGCGCGGCGACCAACGGCAACTCGGCTAACGGCGAGGCTCACACCGATGACGCCACGACCGTTGCGAGCGCCGCGCAGGATGATGCCACCGATAATGAAGCCACCGAAGAAGGCGGCGTAGTGACCGTCATCGAGCCGGGACCTGGCGCACAGAAGGATGCCCAGGAAGCGCTGATTTACGCCGAGCCGGGCGATGTGATCGAATTTGCCGAGGGTGAATTCAATCTCACTAAGACTCTCTCGCTGGACGGAATAGAAAACGTCACGATCCGCGGGCAAGGGATGGACAAAACGATCCTGAAATTTGCCACGCAGCAGAAGGGGACCGGCGGAGAGGGGATCAAGATCACCGCCAGTAAGTTCACGATCGAAGACCTCACCCTACAAGACACTCCCGGGGATGCGTTGAAGATTGAGGGCGCCAAAGGCGTCACGATTCGCCGGATCAAGACGTGGTGGTCCAGCGGCCCCAGGGCGGAAAACGGTGCCTACGGCATTTATCCCGTGTTGAGTGAAGACGTTTTAGTCGAGCACTGTGTCGCGGAGTGTGCATCGGACGCCGGTGTCTACGTCGGCCAGTCGAAGAACATCATCGTTCGGCACAACCGCGCGGAACGAAATGTTGCCGGCATCGAAATCGAGAATTGCATCGGAGCCGACGTGTATGAAAACGTCGCCACAAATAACACCGGCGGCCTGTTGGTCTTTTCGCTGCCCGGTTTGAAGCTCAAGAACGGCAGCAAATGCCGCGTGTACAACAACAAGGTTTACGACAACAATCACGACAACTTCGCCAGCCCCGGCAACATGGTTGCCACCGTGCCTCCGGGAACCGGTATGTCGCTGATGGCCAACGACAGAGTTGAGGTGTTCGACAACGAAGTCCGCAACCACAAGAGCACCAACTGTTACATCATCAGTTTCTTCACCACGCAGCGTAAATTCAACGATCCGGAATACGATCCGTATCCCGAGGCAATTTCCATCTACGACAACACGTTCGCCGAGGGCGGTTATGACCCACAAAAGGCCTGGGCTGAGGTCGTGGCTTACATGCCTGACGGCAAACTGCCCGACATCGTGTACGACGGCATGATCGACGAAAAGAAACTTGTCGACGGAAAATTGCCCCCGGAGAAGCAGATTTTCATCGGGGACAACGGTGAGTTCAGTTTCGCCAACATCGATTTCGGAAAACTGTTAGCGAACGAGAAACCACAACCCAACTTTGATCGCGAACCGTACGCCAACCCACTCCCGAAACTCGCGGCGATTTCGATTCCAGGAGTGAAATAGATGACGTCGGACCGGATGTGGCCAGCGGATGCCGCGCCGCGTCCGCCGATTCGGTTGTTGCTAGGATGTCTGATCGGCCTTGTCGTCGGCTGCGGGCAACAAGATGCCCCGCAGCCGTCTGGCAATCAGACGACGCAGGTTGCCGATCCCCAAGCGGACACGTCCGCCACCAACGCGCAGGAGGAGACGCCTCCGTCGACTAAGCCGAAGAAAAAGAAGCGTCGGCGCAGGGAACGGCCCAAACGGAATCTCTCAGAGTACGGCTTATTCCAAGGGCCGATGGCAGACCTGGAGCCGGCTGAAGGTGTTGTGCCCTTCGAACTCAATTCCTCGTTATTCTCGGACTACGCTTGGAAGTCCCGCATCATCAAGTTGCCGGAGGGACAACAGGTCAAGTACGACGAGGGCAACACTTTCCAGTTTCCCGTCGGCACGATCATCGCCAAGACGTTCTATTTTCCCACGGACTTCAATGATCCGGAAAAGGGTCGGCGGTTGATCGAAACCCGGCTGCTGCTGCATCGCGAGAGCGGGTGGATCGGCGTGCCCTATCTCTGGAATGAGGAACAGACTGACGCCGTCTCTGAAGTAGCCGGCGCTGTCGCCGAGGTTTCCTGGATCCATTACGACGGCTCGTCGCGGTCGAACACCTACGTCATTCCCAACATGAACGACTGCAAGCGCTGCCACAAGAACGAGTTTAACGAACCGATCGGCCCCAGAGCCCGTCATCTCAATCGGGACTACGACTATCCGCATGGTCCGGAAAACCAGTTGGCTTATTGGACGCGAACAGGAATTCTGACCGGAGCGCCCGAGCCGTCCGAAGCGCCAGAGTTGGCTGTTTGGGACGACGAGAAGTCGGGCACCATCGACGAGCGGGCGCGAGCGTGGTTGGAAATCAACTGCGCGCATTGCCACAACTCTCGGGGCCCCGCGCGGAATTCCGGCCTGTATTTGATGGCCAGTATGACAGACCCCTACAAGCTGGGCGTCTTCAAGACGCCGGTGGCCGCTGGGCGAGGTTCGGGTGGCCGGAGTTACGACATCGTGCCCGGCAAGCCGGATGAGTCAATCATGATGTTTCGGCTGGCCTCGACGCATCCCGGCATAGCGATGCCCGAATTCGGACGCACTCTCGTTCAGGAAGAAGCCAACGCGCTGATCCGGCGGTGGATTGAGAAAATGGAGGTTCCTGAGGGGTTCGACGTCGACAACGCCATCGGCGAGTTTCAGTCGCTCACGAAAGAACAACTCCAGCAGTTTGCCAAAGAGGTCGTTGAACAGGGAAATTCCGCGCGCGGCGAGGAAATCTTGCACCGCAGACGCTTGAACTGTTTTCGGTGCCATGCCGTCGGTGGCATCGGTGAACGCGTGGGGCCGGACCTGCGCGAACTACGCGAGGAGAAGACGTTAGAGTATCTGATCGAAGCGGTCTTGTTGCCGAACAAGTTCATGCGCAAGGGCTTTGAAACCGTCACCGTTCTCACCGACTCCGGACAAGCCTTCTCGGGAGTTGTGTTGGATGAGTCGGAGACGGAACTTGTGCTGCGCGACTTAACGCGGCCGGAAATCCGGATTCCGAAAGACACGATCGAAGACCGCGCCCGCGGGAATTCGTTGATGCCGACGAACGTCATCTCGATGTTGACCCGACAGGACGTGGTTGATCTGATTTCTTTTCTGACGGAACTAAGTCAACCGGCTGCCGCCAGTGCCACGACAGAACCGCTGATTCGCCGGTGGCAAATCCTCGATCCAGTTCCTCGGAACATCACCAAGATCGACCCCTACAAGTTCATCGCCGATTCCGCCGCGCGGCGCGATTTGACCTGGGAACCCGCCTATAGCCGGCTGACCGGCGAGTTACCATTGGACAAAACGATCACGGCTCCCCAGTCGGGCCGACGAATCGTTCGCGCTGAAATCAACGTCGTCAAATCGGGCAATCTGCACATCGAACTTAATTCGACCGACGGCCTGCGAATGTGCTTGGACGGCGTGCCCATCGAAACCGCCAGAAACATTTCACTCAACGTCGAGGCAGGGACCCGCCTGCTGGCGTTCATGATCGATTTGGATGAGCGGGACGACAAGACGCTCCGTTGCAAGATCGGCCCGGCTGCGGATTCACCCGCCGAAGTGCGCCTCGCAGGAGAGCTTCGCGGTACGACGGCACATTGAGTCACGCGCCGAATAACGCGTTCTCAAGGAATCGAGAATTCCGGCACCCGGTGAGGGCTCGACAAGCGGAACTTTTCGCACGTCGAGAGCTTTGGAAATACGTGCCGGGAGAACGCGGACGTTCGCGTCATCCACCGGATGCCGATCAAGACCTTTTCAATAGTGTTCCATTTGCTTCGGGAACAGGCCGCATGCTCGTTCATGCCGGTGCGTACTTGCATCCCTCGACCTTGGCACGCTCTTGCTCGACGAGAAAATCCAGGTGCGCCTTCGCTTCCGCGCAGCCGAGTACAACGTGGATGCTCTCCATTTCCCCGAACAGCCGGCAGGCGACCTCATAAATCGATTGGTTCCCGTGCTGACGTAGGATCAAAACGGCGTCCTCCAGACGCTGCTCGTGATGCCCGATGAGTTCTTCGCAGCGCTGTGTCATCGTCTGCATCGGAAGTCCGTGCCCCGGCATCACTTGCAGGTCGTCGTCGCGAAAGCGATCGCGCGTCTTCTTGAGCGACACCATGTAGTGGCTCAGCAAGTCCTCGCTTCGCATGTCGCCGGCGCCGATGTTCGGAGAGATGTCCGGAAGCACGTGATCGCCGGAGAAAAGATAGCGCCCGAATTTCAAGCAGATTGACCCCATCGTATGTCCCGGGGTGTGAATGATTTCCAGGTGTCCGTCACCCATCGGTAGCTGTTGTTCATCCCCGAGACCGGTGGCCTCGGCCGATTCGATCATCCATTTCGGAAAGGAATCATCAAGGTCGGAAGGCCGTTCGCCGTTTGGTACATTCCATTCGTCGAGCCGACTGGAAACCAGAGCCGCATAGCGCTCACCGCTAGGGTCAACGTCCACGACCGATCTCAAATCGGCGTCGTGGATCATAATCTCACTACGAAACTGTTGTTGGAAGCGCCAAGCGTTGCCGATGTGATCGATGTGTTTGTGAGTGAGAATGATCCTCTTGATGTCACTCGGCTTCAGGCCATTCTCATCGAGTCCCGTCAGCAATGCGTCATACGCCCGATCTGTCGCGACACCGGTGTCGATCATCGTGACTGGGTCAGAATCAATCACATAGACGCACGTGCGCCCCTCGACAAAGGGGTTCGGTACTCTAATCATGTAGACGTTCGATTCACTCATCAATCGCGTTCCGGGCGAGCTTGTGTCTTGCGGTGTTCGCGTCTATCGCGTTTTTTTTCGGTGGAGTCTGAACCTGTGTCTCGCCATTCACGAGCTCTCCCAAACTTGCCGTCCCGTTCGAAAATCCGGCTTGTGCCAAGTAATCGAACAGACCAGAGTGTACGTACTCGGATCACGTTGGACAACGGCCTAGAGTATGTTTGACGAAACGGTACGCAGTCCGATACTCGTAAGTCCGCTTCGTTCGCGCCTGAAGTCGCTGCACCATTACTAGACGTCATCTCGCCAATCCTCTTCTGGTTTGTCCAACTTGTCGTGAGAATGTACAGTTCCCCCATATGGCATCGTGGGCGGCGCTTTACGTGGAATCTCACCTGGAGGTCGATCGACGTGTTTGAACGCGAACTTTTGCTCTACGACTTTATGTTCGGCTACGCCCAATTGCTTACCGGCGATGTGGCCGACGAATCGATGGCTGATCAACCATTCACTGGAGCAAATCACCCAGCTTGGATTCTCGGTCATCTGCGGGTGTCGGAGGACGCCGCGCTGCGTCTGTTGGACGTCGAGTCCGATTGTCCGAGCCAGTGGTACGACTTGTTCGAGCCGGGGACCGAACCTCAACCGGATCGGCAGAGCTACCCGTCCAAGAATGAGCTTTTGGTCGGCCTCAAAAAAGGGCATCGACAGCTCGTCGCGGCTGTGCGGAATGTGGCGGCCGAGGATGCCGCGCGGCCCAACCCCGTCGACGTGCTACAACCATGGCTGGCGACCTTCGGCGACGTGCTGGCGCACGTGTTGGCCACGCATCCTGCCATTCACTGCGGTCAACTTGCCGCATGGCGCCGGGGGATGGGCCTTCCGATCGTCGCACCGACGCCCAAACTTCGATGAACGACCATGAGGACGTCGGTGATTAGTTGTCAGCGAGGTGCCGGATTGAGCTCCGATTGAAGCTGACATCCAAACTTCCTTACGACTTCGCCAAATGCTCCTCAAATTCCGCAGGAACTTTGGTCGAAGCCGAGGGATGAAGCCTTACTTCACCTTCGTCGCTAAACGCCAGAATCTCTCTCGACGGCAGTCGCGCAATCCGTGAGGCGGCCATCACTCCCGTCGCCATTGCGCCGAGCACACCGTGAGCCGACGTCGATTGTCCACAGTGATAGAATCCATCGATCTCGGTTCGTATGGGCAGTGCGCGCGGTCCAATTTGCGACTTCGTCTTTGCCGTGCCGTAGAGGCAGCCGCGGAATGCGCTCACGTAGTGTACGTTGGTGAGAGGTGTCCCCAGCTCGCATAACACGAGATGACCTCGAAGTTCCGGAACCACTGACGCAACAGTGTCGAGCATCCTGTCGGTCAGGCGCTGTTTGAAAGCAGCATACTCGTCGGATCGATTCCCCGTCTCGCTCTCCTTCCACCGCTCGAAGGCCGCGTACGAAACGAAGCTGAATGCCTCCATCGTGTGCAACCCATCCTTCATTTTGCTCGGATCCTTCTTGGTTGTCACCGTGAGGAAGGCCCCGGGAAAGGGTCCTTCCCCGTCGAGCCGATCTCGTTCAGCAAGACGGTAGGTCGCATCCACGTCCGGGTCGTTCATGATCCAGTAGTTTCCGGAGTCGAGTCCCAGGGCATCGACGTCGATGTCAGTGGCAATGTAAAGACTCAAAGCGCTCACCGAAGGCTTGAGCTGCTCGACTTTGTCGGTCAACTTCGTCGACAGGTTCGCCTTGCCCACGAGATCGTTGTACGTCACCCATGCATCGGCGTTGGAAAGGATCGCTTTCGCTCTAATCTCTTCACCACCCTCGAGCCGGACGCCTACCGCCCGGCGGTTCCCACCGGCCTCTTCGAGCAGTACGCGCTCGACGCGGGTCCTCACACGAATCTCTCCGCCGTTGTGCCTCAACCGAGAAATGAAAGCTTTAGGAATCGCACCGCCGCCACCTTTCGGATACCAAGCGCCGTCCCAATAGTGGCTCTCGATCGCGACGTGCAACGCGAACGGTACCTGCGCTGGTGAGACACCATGATCGCCGGAACGGGCTTCGAGAATGGCCCTGAGTTTCGGGTCCTTCACGTGTTGGTCGATGATCTGCGACGCCGGCTTCATTCCCTTGAGCAGCATGGCGGGCGCGCTGAAAATAAGTTTGACCCCATCCCAAAGCCCCCGGACGCCCGACGCCTTGGCGAGCCCTTCATCGATCTTCTGCATCAGTTCAAAGTAACGCTCGATTCCCTTGCGCTCGTCCGGAAACCGTTCGATGAGACGACGTATGAACTTTTCTCGGCCACGTGGAATGTCGAACGTCTCGTCGGCGAAGACGATGTGATCGTAGCCATCTGGATTGAGTTCGTTGAACTCGATGTCCGATCCGACGCCCAGACCCTCGAGCAGTTTTCGTGTCCTTCCCCCTTCACTCAGTTGGCCGATGTAGTGAACGCCTGGGCTGAACTTGTGGCCGTCCAATGCAAAGGTGTGTGTCCAGCCGCCGGGGAGATAGTGCTGTTCCAGAACGAGCACTTTCTTGCCGAGGTTCGATAGCGCGACCGCGGCGCTCAGTCCGCCCACTCCTGAGCCGATTACGATGATGTCCCAGTCCGTCATGAATTTGTCGTTTCGTAGTCACGGGTAGTTCGGTTTACATGAAGCGTGGGGCCGATGCTCGCCCGGTTCTTCCGAGCAAGAAACGTCCGGCTTCATCGATTGCTCTTCTTGACGCTAGGAACGCGGTGAAAATGCCATGGACGAGAACGAGAAACCGTCATGGAAGCAGAGGCACACTCCGGGTATCATTGACTCAAGCGGCAGACTGTGCCAACAGAACAGCGTCGAACTACGAATTGTAGCCGGTTTTTCTAGCGTCTCAACACAATTGGAAAATATCGGCCAATTGGATGGCCGTCAGTGCGCGGCATGAGGTCGCAGTTTGAGCTAGAACGCCAGCCTGCGGAAAGTGGCCCACGATTCATGACGTATATCATCCGGTACTCACGGTAGCAGATAATGGGACGAGGAGATTTTGATGATTCGTGACAGACTGTTCCTGCTCGGATGCGTCGCGGTGATTGCTGGGACTTTCGCTGCGAAAACGTCGTTTGGCGCAGAGACCAGTGAGCGAAACATCGGCGAGCGGATTGAAGACCTGACCTTTAAGGACATTCGTTTCCTGCCGCGGACGCTCGATGACTTTTCCAAGAAAAAGGCGTTTGTCATCATCTGCGCCAACACGACGTGTCCACTCGTGCAGCGATACCTGCCCACGATTAAACGTCTTGAGAAAGAATACCGCAGGAGAGACGTACAGTTTCTGTTAATGAACGTCAGTCCCGGCGATTCATTCTTGGAAATGTCGGAATTCGGCGTGCAGTACGAAATTGACTTCCCCGTCGTCAAAGACGGCGATGGCTCGTGCGTTAGGGCATTGGGAATGACCCGTACTCCTGAAGTGGCGGTGTTAGACGCCGATCATCGGCTCAGATACCGCGGACGGATCAACGATCAATATCGCATCGGTGGCGCGCTGCCCAAAGCGACGCGCGAGTATCTGACTGAGGCACTCGATGCAGTCCTGGACGGGAAACCGGTTGCCAAAACACAAACGCCCGTCGACGGCTGCTTGATCACGCCCGCCGCGACGAATGAGGCGGACGGGTCGATCACGTTTGCCGAACACATCGAACCGATCATTCGCAAGCACTGCGCCGAATGTCACCGCGACGGCACCGAGGCCCCTTTTAGCCTGACAAATTACGACGAAGTGGCCGCTCAAGGCGAGATGGTCGCCGAAGTGGTCGCCGACGGGAGGATGCCGCCGCGCTATGCCAGTCACCGCTTCACGGAGTTCTATAACCTGCGTGGCTTGTCGTCCCGCGAACGACGTCTCATTCTTGGCTGGGTCGGTTCTAATATGCCCCGTGGCGAGTATGGAAAAGACGGTGCCCCACCACCGGTTGAACCAAGCACCGGGGGTTGGTCAATCGGTAAGCCGGACATGGTCCTCACCATGAAGGAGACGCATCAATTACCGGCCGACGGTTACATCGACTACAAATACGTCACCCTGCCATACGTCTTCACCAAGGATACCTGGGTTCAGGCCATCCAAATACTGCCCGACAATGCCAGAGTCGTGCATCATTGCAACCTGTTGTCGCTTCCGGAGGACGGCAACTGGCGCCAATCGGCTTTCATCACCGGCAAGGTTCCTGGCAGCCAGCCGTTGAGTTTGGGTGACGGCGTCGCTCAACGGCTCCCAGCCCACAGCGTGCTCGCCATGCAGATTCACTACACGTCGACGGGCAAGCCGGAAAAATCCCAGATTTCTGTTGGGTTTCGTTTCGCGCGGGGAAAAGTGAAAAAGGAGTTTCGGCACATACTCGTCAAGAGCACTGACTTTGAGATTCCCCCGGGTGCGAACAACCACAGAGTGACTTCGTCGATGACGTTGGATAGGGCCACACACGGATTCGGCTTGTTCACGCACATGCACCTGCGCGGCAAGGACATGACTTATCTCGCCCACTATCCCGACGGCAAGAGTGAAACACTTCTGATCGTCCCCAACTACAATTTCGATTGGCAAATGGGATACCGTTGGAAGCCGCACACAAAACGGTTTCCCAAAGGAACGCGTTTCGAGGTTGTCGCGCATTTTGACAACTCGGCGTTCAACCCGTTCAATCCCGATCCAAAGGACACCGTGCGTGAAGGTCAGCAGACGTATCACGAGATGATGTACGGGTTTTACTTCTACACGCACGCCGATGAAAATCTCGATCTGAGCATCGATCCGAAAACCGGGCATGTCGCGCAGAGTACGAATTGAACGATGGCATGGACCCGTTTGGAACCGACACGATGAAAAAAACTGCGGACGAGTGGTTTACGGAATACGCCGAGAGCCATCAAAATCGTTTCAATAAGCTCGTGCACTGGATATGCGTTCCGGCGATCGCCGCCAGCATTGCGGGACTGCTCTGGGCGGTTCCTATGCCGCCGGCCTTGCGCGACGTGTCCCCACTGATCAATCTCGCGACGATTGCCATCGCGATCAGCATGGCATTTTACTTTCGGCTCTCGATTCCGCTGGCCGTCGGCATGTTGGCGTTCTGGATGACGGTCGTCGCGATCATTGCCGCGTATGGTCAGCGCGCCGGCGACGGATCGGTTCTGGTTGCCTCAGTGATCCTGTTCGTCGTGGCTTGGATCGGTCAATTCATCGGACATTCAGTCGAGGGGAAAAAGCCCTCGTTCTTCCAGGACTTGCAGTTCCTGCTCATCGGGCCGGCCTGGCTGTTGCACTTCATCTACCGCCGTCTGAATATCCGGTATTGATCCCGAGTTGACTGGTTGTCAGGCAAAGTTCGCCGTTGTACGTGTCGCGGGGCGCCGCGAACTACGCTACGGATGGTCGCTTGAAACAACAACAAAGGCATCTGCCGAAGGCGGCTTAGCGGGCGTATGGTGTTGGGTCGTGGACGATCAGTCGCTCCAGTGAAAGTGCAAAAACACAAGATGGTCTGACGCGACGAGAACGATATCGGTGTAGTCACACGCATAGAATTCGTCGGTCTTAACTGTAATCGTATGCGCGGACTGTATCGGTGATAGCGATTCGATCTGTTCAATCAGAGGATTTATCATGTCATCGTAGAAGCACGGCAACGAAAGTGAAAAACTTTTATATTCGTCCAAAAGACGGCCCATTGCCGGGCCATCATTGAGGTAAGCCAGAAGCCATCGGATAAGCGTCTTCGTGAGCAGATTGCGCCAGTCGTCAACGTGAGTTATTGACAAATGTGTTGGATTCTCGTCCGAAAAATGGGATGCGACGGCAGCTTGAATGTCGGAGTTTCTCGGGGCAAGCGAGATTTGGAAGCGGAAACCGTGGTTGGTTTTGTGGTTGACCCACTGGAACGCGCGGAAGAATCCACGAATCTCCGCGAGAGTTTCCAAATGTGCATCATTCATCTTAATTCGACTGCCCAACGGGAAGAATATCAGTCGCCGCCGCAAACGAAGCGAACGACTTTGAAGTAATGGTGATTCTAACAACAGGACACAAGTTGAACAAAAAGCGAAGGCGATCGCGAAGCGACGTTGCGGATGCCCTGTGTGGGGTGATCCACCAAGCTCTCAATCGCTATGAGATTGCCAGATAACAATTGCGTCATCATCAACGGAAAGGTCGGCGATCGGCGCAAACCAGTAAGGGAGCAAGTTGTATTGACGCTGCAATCCATCAATGAACGCGTCAAAACCGGCTACGGATTCGTCGACCAAAATGCGGCGGCCGTCGTCACGGATAAGTCCGATGACAGCTCTGGTCTCCGTGCCAACGCTGGACTTGTATGCAAATAATTCGGTGAATTGGGACCATGCAGTATGACAATACGCGTCTTGGTACCAATCAGTCCACACACCAGTAGGATCTGCACCAACGTGGCTGTAAGTCATGTTGCGCACGCCCAACGGGGATCTGGCTGACGAGTTGTCGCGAAGTAGGGACCACGCTCCACAATCGCGACAAGCCTCTGCTCTGATTCTCTGTTTGTGACACCGCGAAGGCAAGAAGGTTCACCGGAAAGCCCGTTCAATAGCCGCCCGTCGCAAACGGATGGTGGCTTTAGGCGCAATTGAGTCTCAAGCACAAGCGTTTGGATCGCCACGGTTACGGCAGAAGCGCTTTAGCCGTTCGGCTTTCGAAGCATCAGCCACATGGTCGGGCCGTCGGGCATCGTCAGTTCTTCGGTCACCTCGAAGCCGTGCTTCTGGTAGAACGCGAGATTCGCCTCTCGGCTATTTTCCAGATACGCGGGCGTTCCCTCGCGGTCGCAGCGCTCCAACATCGGCTTCATCAGGCACGAGCCGATTCCCTGTCCTCTCAGTTCGGGGAGCGCGCCGATCGTGAATAGATAGTAATGGGGTTCGTGTGGATGCTTGTTCGACACCAGGTCTTGCACGCGGAGCATGCGCCGAATACCGCTCAACTTGCCGATTTTAATGATCGCGGGAAGACTCATCACCGTCTGCCACAATCCCATGTCGGTTTTTCCGCCTGGCGGTAGCCACATCGTCGCGCCGGTGTGGGCTTCGTTGAGATACACTTCGTCGTGAGGGAAATAGATCGTCTCAGCCATCTTCACGATGAACAGACGGATCGCGGCTTGACGCCCATCGTCGCGACGAACCATCCACGCCAAAACGGGATCGTCGGCAAACGCCTTGGCCGTGATGTCGCAAACGACGTCGAAATCGTCTTTGGTCGCCTTGAGAACGTTTGCTTTTGCGTCAACCGTTGCCATTCGAATTCCCTTTTCCCGCAGCACCCTCAGAGCGACGATCGAAGCAATGTCGATGCCCGGCGCATTTTGTCGATGCGTGCCGGTCACGAGCGACCGGCTATCTCGTCAGCCAGCGGACCATGGTCTTGGTCACCGTGTCGGCGGCGTCCTGCTGCACGAAATGTCCGGCATCGGGAATGGTCATTAACGTCAGGTCTTTGTCAATCCATTTCCATGTGTCGTTCAGTCCCTCGGGCAGCAAGGCGGTGTCCTCAAGACCGTGAAACATCAGAACGGAGCACTTGACCTGCGGCATTTTCGATTGTGTATTGCTGAAGGGTTCCCGTGGGTAGTTGGCCTTGTAGTAGTTCAACATGCCTTCGATCGATGACCGCTTGAACGCGGCGATGTATTTCTCTCGCGCCTGTTCTTCGACCCAAAAGGTTAGAGATTCGGGTTGGAGATTCGCGGCGGCGCCCGGCTTCTGAAAGTCACGGGCGTATTCGCTGGCCTTTTGCTGCTCGGGATTGTTCGCCAATTCGCGTCTTAGGCCAATCGGGTGCGGTAGATTGAGAATGATCAATCGATCGGTCATCTGTGGATACGTCATGGCAAACGTCCAGGCGACGGCACCACCCCAATCGTGGCCGACAATGACCGCCTTTTCCCGGTCGAAGTGCTTGACGACGGCAACGACGTCCGACACGAGTTTGTCCATGCTGTAGTTCTCAACGCCCTCGGGCTGACCGCTTTTGTTATATCCCCGCTGGTCAATGGCGACGACCTGAAAGTGCTCCGCCAGCGCCGGTATCTGTTTTCGCCAACCGTACCAGTAATCGGGAAAACCGTGGATCATCACCAACAGCGGGCCTTCACCTTGGGTGACGTAATGGATTTTGACGCCGTCCGAATCGGCGTACCCATCCGTGTCGAAGTCTTCAGCGTGCGCCATATTCACCGCCATCACCGCTGCGAGACATACGCACAAACATTTGAAAGACAATTCTCGATCCTCTCAATTCATAGCCCTGCGACACGGCCGACTCTCCCTACGGAAGGAGAAGTCCCTTGATAGGAACGGCCAGCCTGGAGACGTTCATCGTACCGTATTGCACAATTGTGTGAAGGATGCCGTTCATTTCTTGTAGTGATAGTCGGCGAAATCAAGGAAGCGTTGCCAGTCGTACAGCTCCACCGAATGTCCGCCGGCTCGGATGTGATATCCGACGTCGCTTTCGATGATCGCTTGACCAACTGGAGGAGATTCCGCAGAGGTCAGCCCTCGTTTGCCGAGCAGTCGGTACACCTTACTCGCGTGAAAGGCTGATAAGTACTCGCCGCGGCCGTCCGCCCAGGTGTCTTCGACGCCGCTCGCGACATAGACCGGCCGGGGCGCGATGAGTGCCAGCAGCATGTGCTGGTCGACCGGCAGATCGTCTTCCTGATCGACGAACTTCCACGCATTGCGACACAACCAGTAGGGAAAGCGAGTGACCATTTTCTTCAGGGTCTCACCCGAACGCCTGCGCCACAATGCCGCCCCGGCGCAACCGGACTGAGCGGAGATTGCCATCGCGAAGCGTTGGTCTTGTGCCGCCGTCCAAAGCGTGGCTTTGCCCATCTTCGAATGCCCCATGATCGCCACGCGGGTGTGATCGACGTCGTCTCGTGTTTCTAGATAATCCATGGCGCGCATCGCGCCCCAGGCCACCGCGGACAACACACCCCATTCCCGCGCCTTCGGAAAACTCTGGCCTTGTTTGTAAAACAATCGATGAATCCCGCCGCCAAAGCCGACCTCGTTGTGGCCCACCAGGTCTTTTTGATGCACGGCGACGAACGCGTAGCCTCGATCAAAGAATTCGCCCAGCGGCCAGCCACATCGTATTCGCCCCGGTTGAGTGGGATGCACGTCGAAGTCGTCGGACCTCGTGCTGTTGAAGCTGTGTTTCATAAAAGCGGGAACCGGTTTCGCTACGTTGTTCGGCACATACAGCACGATAACCATCTCAGCCTGGCCCATCTCATTCGTAAAACGAATGAGCACATCTTGCTGAGTGGCCTTGCCATCCATGAAATCCTCATCAGTTCTCAGCACCTCGTGTTCGGTCTTGATGGGGCTCTCGGGAACGGGAACCCGCCCGTAGACAAGGTTGCTAAACAGTGACAGAATCTGCGGGCGCCTCACGTTCATCCAGTCTTCTGGAGACGAGACGTTCTCGCCTTCCGCCGTCGCCAATAGCGGAGGCAAGTCGTAGTGCGGGGTTTTTTTCTCGTCGTAATTGACGTCAGCGTCAAACTCCTTCTGCTCACGAGCCGAGCACTCGAAGCAGTACGCGATCATGCCGAGAGTTGCGAGGCAAACAAAGAACTGTTTCATTTTGGTCGATCCTGTGAAGTGCTATGAAAAGTGCCGTGTGCTCAAGCGTTTCGAATGAGTACGTCGAGCAGCCGGGAGCCGAGTCGGCGAGTACCTGTTCCTTTTAGACTACCACGAAATCGCGACGGGTAAGATAAGAATGACGAACAACTCCAAGAGCGGTCCCACAACCCTCTGACGGGCAGCGAGTGCCCTTTGATTGTCGTGTCAGAATCCATGACAACCGGGGTTCGGAACAGCTTCTATCACTCGGGGGGATGTCTTCGAAGCAAATCCAGTTCACTCTGACTTCCTCGATCGTTTGTCATTCGCATCGTCAAAGATCACGTCTTGTAACCACCGATTGCGAAACACTTCGTTCGGATCGATCGCATCGCACACGTCTCGAAACTCGGGAAGCTTGGGATATAGCCGTTCTGCAAGTTGGGCATCGATGGGGCACACCTTTCCCCAGTGCGGACGTGCGTCGAACAGGCGCGCCGTTATTTGAGCAAGACATTCGGCGAAGCGGAAAAACCCTTTTCGATCGTCGCAGCGGTTGTAACTGATGAAGCTCAGTGCGTAGACCGATTCACCATCGCCACTGGCCATCGAGATGAGCGTCGCATCCGATAAAACCCTTCGAACACAGATCGGGTAATGGTGCGTGTAGCCGCCGACAATGGCGCGGACCTGTTCGGATAGGCCGTGTTCCTTCAGGCGATCCCACGTCGCCTCCTCGATGGCGGCGGAATCGCCATCCGCATATTCCAATATCTGACGAACAAAGCGTAGCACGTCGGCAAGTTGCGAACGTCTGACAAAAATCTCGATCTCAATGTGCCGAAACAGCTCATGCTTCATCGTCAAAATGCGTTGTGATTTGTCGACGACTTTCCATCCGCGCACGATCGTCACGGGAATGACGCGCCGATAGAAGAAGCGAATCAGTCTGCGGCTGCGAAGTACCCTCGTGAGCGTGAGCAAAACCAAATGAAGTCCCACGTCGATTCCGAGTAGCCAATAGACCTGATAAAGCGGGGCGAGAAGCGATCGGCGGCTCTCCACTTCTCTTCGGTGCTGAGCTAGAAATCTCCAGAGAAACGGCATCAGAAAGAAATGCTGAAGTGGGTAGTCTTCTTCGGCGGCCAGCACGTCTTCGAAGCGATCGTACATGCGAGAATGCTCTTCTACCCGATACTGCCGGCGGCAACGCAGGCCGACGGACAGGACGATGCCCATGCAGCCGAGTGAGCATTGCGCAGCGAAAAGCTCGGTCCCGTCCGAAATGGTTCTGACGATCGGCTCGCCGGTGACAGGGTCATACGTCGCCAGGGTCACCTCTTCAACATAGTGGGACAGGCTGTGTTTCCCGGAGCCGTGGGTTCCCGTCGCCACCGCACCCGCGATGGATTGCACGGTGATCAAACCCAAGGAAGGGAGAGTGACGCCGGCTCGACGTTCGAGTTCCCGGACAGCTCTCTTGATCTGGCACCCGGCCTGAATGGTTGCCCAAACGCCATCCTCGCGTTCTTCGATGCGAACGGCATTGAGTTTTCTCAGATCGAGCAGCACGTCGTCACCGCGGGCCGCTTCGCTCCAGGAATGGAGACGACCTACGACGCGAATCTTTCGACCACGACATTTGTCCAAGATCTCGACGACTTCTGCTTCGGTGTCGGGGGCAAAATAGCTCTCCGGTTCGAAGGTCAGGTTCGCACCAAAATTTGTGACTTCCATCTTGTTGGCGCTCGATAACTCCGCCGGCTGCCGATGTAACGGTACGGTGCTCATGTTACCAGTTGTGGTTCCCAAACTCTCTGGTGGCCGACGCGTACCGCCTTATCTGTGCATCGAACTCCACCACCCAACAGAGTTTTGGGACGGGTTCTAGAGCGCATTCGACAAAAGTGTAGCGGGTTCTGGCGGCGTAGAGACGATATTCAAAGGCCACAAATCGACCGATAGCCGCCACAGTTATCCCGAACGGGATCTAGTCATTTGCCGACCGGGTCAGGGCGTAGACGCCATCGGGATGGGTAAACCCGTCGAACATCACATCCTTTTCGTACCGCATGCCGATCTTTTCTACCACACGGATTGAAGCGACATTCTGTGGATCGATCGTTGCGATCAGCCGCGTCAGGCTCAACGTATTGAAACCGTAGTCGCGCACAGCCCGCGCCGCTTCTGTCCCATATCCCTGCCCCCAGTGGGGGCGAGCAAGACGGTAGCCAATTTCAACCTCTGGCTGTCCGCATACGTCTGGATAACGACTCAAGCCACAAAAGCCGATGACGGATTCGCTGCACTTCTCGACGACCGCCCAAAGGCCGAATCCCCGTTCTTGGCGATCATCTTCAAGGCGTTCGGCAAGCCAGTCCCGCACCCACTGCTGCGTCTGCACACCGCGCCCGTAGTGCATGACCTCCGCATCGCCGAACACACCGTCCATCGCGTCGCCGTCAGCCATTTGAAAGTGCCGCAGGAACAACCGCCTAGTTTCTGTGATGACCATTATTCTGATGTCGCAAAAAGACGTACGATCGACCGACTGCCGATAAACTCTTTCCTCATTTCGCAGCCTAAAGCAGTTCTGTAATCAATTGGCGTGCGGTGAAAGAAGTCACGTGCGCCGCGACTACTTTCCCGTACGGCAGAAGCAAGACCGATCGATCGCCACGTCTGCTCGCCTCGTGGCTTCAACGAATTCTCGGCGAATTGTGCGCGCCTCTTCTGTTTTGTCCAACCGAGTTAGGCACTCGGCCAGTCCGTTCAGAGCCCAAGGGTTTTTCGGATGCCGACGCAAGTCGGCTCGATAGACCTTCTCGGCTTCTGTTGGTCTGCCCCGTTCGAGTAGTAACGCGCCGAGCGCGTGCCGAGCCGGCTGCATCCAACCCCAGGGCTCGTCGTAGTTGAGGGCGTCATCTCTGCGGACGGCTTCGCGAAGATGCTCGAACGCGGCGCCGTGGTTCTTCTTGCGGTACGCGATCTCTCCGGCGACCATCGCTTCTGCGACGCCTAAGATGTCCCGCGACGTGTTGTTGAAGAGGGCACTCGTTTCGGGCACCGTCGCTTGGACCTGGGCAAACAACGCTTGCTCGGCTTCGGCTTCAGCGATACGCCCCGTGGCGGCAAAGGCAACGGCGCGTGCATAGTGCCGGACGGCTCGCGTTGTTGGCAAATAGTCGGCGGGTTCGGGTTCTGCCAGGATGTCCTCCCAACGTCCGAAGCGAACCAGGACGTGGAACTTCGTTGGGACGAACGCATCCAGAAAATCCGTCTGCTGTTTCAACATGTCTTCGGGAATCTGCTCGATCAAATCGGTCGCGGCTTTGAGAGCTACCTTGCTCTGGCCGTCGAACAAGGCGCCGTAAACCACGAAGTGATAGTTATGAATGCGATAGTAAGTGTAGAAGTTGTGGGCCCCCTCGCGTTTGACGAATTCTGCATCGACTTTAACGGCTCGCTGATTAGTTTCGATGACGCTTTCGTAGTCGCCGAGGAGAACGTCGATGTGCGAAGGCATGTGGACCAGGTGCCCGGCCCCTGGCATCGCATTGCGGAGCCGGTTGGCGGCAGGAAGCGCCTTTTCTGGATGAGGCGAGGCTTCCATCGCGTGAATATAGAGATGGCAGGTTGCCGGAAAATTAGGAGACTTCTTTAGGCTGTCTTCCAAGACCTGCATGATCTCCGGAGTCTCGGCAGCCGCCGAGCCGTCACGGTTCCACTGTTTCCAGGGGCGCAACATCATGAGCGACTCGGCAAACAGCGACGCAACCAGGGGATCGTCGGAATACTGCCGATAAACTTTGCGCATGGCGTCGGCGTAGGCCAGGTTGAGCGGTCCTCGCTCTTCGGGGACCGGCGTTGTGTAGCGGTGATCAATCGCGTCGATCAGCGCTCGCTCGAGCGGAGTCGATTTGGATGCGTGCAACTTCGCCAGGCGAACGACGAGGTTTGACTCAATAATCTTGTGCGGCTCGACCAGCGTATTGTTGATGTTGGGACCCCAAGCATACGCGAGTCCCCAATAGGCCATCGCCATACCGGGGTCGGCAGTGACGGCACGCTCAAAGCAGCGGACTGCTTCCTCATGATTAAAACCGACGCACATCGCCAGCCCTCGATCGAACCACGTTTGCGCGTCCGCCGAATCGGTCGAAGCGGCCCAATGAAAGCCCCCAATGTCATAGTAAGATCGGCTTGTGGAATCAGTTGCCCGTTGCGAATTCGCTTCAGCGCCACGGCATTGGGGCGCAACGAGAGTGATGATCACAAGCAGCGAGAAGATCGTCTTCATAGGTTTCACTCATTCAACGTGAATTGCTAAGGGATTCCGTGAGCTCACAGATTCGTTTCACCCCAGGGTATCCCGCCGCCGGGCCTCCGATCAAGCAATCCTAACGAACTAGAGGTTCACCTGTCGCCGGATTGCATCGGGCTACGGGTCGATGAGACTTCGATTCCGTTCGTGCCGCACAGAATCGGGATCGACGACGGACTCAAAACTCCGTAGCTGCTCGATGTAGATGTTGGGCAAATGATGCTGTTTCGCGCCCTGGATCACGAAGTCGTGATACCAGGAAAAGGGCAGCAATGACGGATCGATCGCCTCACAACGGGCGACGTAGACCCAGGCTCGGATGGTACGTTTTTCAACAACGACATCGACTTCATGCTCGTCGTAGCCGACACCGAGGAACTCGTGGTCGTCAAGAATTGTCTTGTCGCCCTGGTGCATTCGGTAGACCACTCCCCAAACGCGATCGGCCGGACAACCCGTGAACGCAGCATCGGCCTTAGCCGATCCGTCCTCGCCCCGCTTGTGGTATGCGAATGCATGTTCGCCCACGTATCCATTCACTACGGGAGTCGCACTGGGGACTCGGGCACGAATTCGCTGCGTACACATGTTCGACCCATAGGCGAAAACACACACCGTGCCTTCGGTTAGAAATGTCATGCGGTCTCCAACCCGTCCAAATCCACAATTATGTCAGCCGTCATGACATGCCGGTTCTGCGAGACAAGACAAGAGCGGCGCGACGGTCTATCAGGTTGGCAGCGCAAAAACGACGATCGGCCATCAATGCGTCATCGCGACGCGCACGCATCATCTTCTCAGCTTGTGAATTGTATTGTGGATGCGACCTTGAATCGGCTTCCCGTCTGCCGATCGCAATTCGTACTTGATTTCCATGCACCACGTCGGTGCGATGTCGGGGATCTCCAGAAAGATCTGTCGGCCGTCCTCAGACAGCTTTGCAGAGGTGACTTTCAGCGACCGCTCGTTGTAGTGCTTCGAGCCGTAGTCGGCCGTGCGTTTGAGCGACCAGACCTTGACCGAGTAATTCTTCGGATCGCGCGCCGACCGGGCATCGAGCTTGTCGGTGAATGTGACGGCCATACCGTTTTGCCGAGCGATCAGGCCCACCGGCAGATGAGCCGGCTTGCCGGTAGCGCGGACGCGATACAGGCCGCCCGACTGCGTCTGGCTGCCAGCCCAGGAAAACATTCCGCATACGTACAATTGCTCATCGACAGGATGAAAGCGCCCGCGTATCACACCGGTGGGGAATCGCGGAATGGGCAGTGCGCACATGCCACCTTGTTTCTGCCCGTCAACCTCTTCGTGCGGAACGACGTACGCTTGGCCGTAGCCGTAGGAGAGATTCAGAAGTTTGCCGTCCAACGCCCCCCACCGTGGGCTATCGACCCACAACAATTCCGCGGGTGAGCGGTCGAATTCGTTCGTGATCCAACAGAGCGGTTGCTGCATCGCTTCGTCGGACGAATCGGTGACGTCGTGATAGCCGAACATGTTGCCGTAGAACCCGCCCTCCCGCACCCAGTTGATGCGGTTCTTGGGGTTCCAGTGGCCCTCCTGATCGGTCACGATGAACGTGCCGTCGGGGTTGATGCAGACACCATTGGCGGCGCGAAAACCGTTGGCGACGATGTCGGTCCGCGAACCGTCGCGGTTGACTCGCAGCAGCGTGCCGTGATGCGGCACCAAGGCTTCGAGCGCATGGCGGGCCGATTTCGCGTAATAGAAGTTGCCCTCGGCATCGGTCTGCAAGCCCATCGCGAATTCGTGGAAATGTTCGGTCACCTGATGATCGTTGTTGAAGTTTTCGTAGTGGTCGATCTCTCCGTTTCCGTTTAGATCGTGCAATATGCAGATCTGATCGCGACAGGTGATGTAGATTTCACCGTCGACGATCTTCACGCCCAGCGGCTGAAACAGGCCTGACGCGATGCGCCGCCACTCGAGTTTGATTCTACGGCCATCGACGCTTTCGGGAGTCTCATCGGGAAGCTGATTGAGACCGCTTACGCGCCAGATGCTCCCGTCCCATGCGCAGACGATGGCCTCGTTTCCATCCGGCGTGAAATCGAAGCCGGTCAACCGCATTCGGCAGAACCAAGGATTGTCGGTGGGGCGCTTTAGGACATCGACGGCGAACGGACCCTCGTCATCGCCAAGAATTGCTTCGCTTTGGAGCACTTGCGGCCAGCGAGCCGGGCCGCCGTTCGTGAAGGCGGTCAAATCGCGATCGGGTGCATCGAGTACGACGGCGTTAACGAGCGGATCGAAATCGCTTAGTTTTTCGATCGACGCGAACCAGAGCGTCACCCGTCGTGGATCTTGGCCGGCGGGAATTCTCAATCGCAAGTTGCCACCGTCTGACAACCATTTCAGGCCCTGGGAGTCACCTGCCGTACCAGCCACCGTCCAGCCTGTCATCAACGGTGACGTGCTGCTGACGGCTTCGCCGACAATCAGTCGTGCGTCGTGCTTGTGTCCCGTCTTGTCGAATACGACGTTGTTCTCGCCCGCCGTGAGATCCCAATGTGCCGCGAGTACATTGGATTTGAGCGGCTGCGACTGAGCCACCGTCTCGATATCACCGGGCGCAAGAACGGTGTTGTAAAAGCAAACCTCGAACATCTCGCCCTTGAAGAACGTCGGGTCGGGGAAGTCTTCTGCCGTATAGCCGATTCGCACGACCGGCTTCTTGAGCGGGGCCTTTCGCTTGAGCGTACCGACGCGCTTTTCGGGTTTGCCGTCGATGTAGAAACGGATCTCACCCGTCTTCTGTCTGTAGCTGAACGCGATGTGATGCCGCTTGCCGTCGGCGACAACGCGTTGTCCCTGGAATACGCCGACCCAGCCGATGTCGACCGCCAAACGGCCTTCGCGAATGAACCAAGTCAGACCGTTGTGCACCCACTGCGGCGTGTCGCCGGTTTGGGCAAGAATGGTGCCGTCTCCTTTTGTCTTGATTCGAGCAGTGACCGTAAAATCGCCCGCATTCACATTGATACGTTTGGTGCTGCCGACCTCTAACCTCGTGCCGCCGCTAAATTGCGAAGCGTCGTTTGCGGCTACAACGTGTGATGGAGCAACCCTAGGTTGAGGGCCAAACAGCGCGACGTCTCCCTTGACGACAAGCTGAGTCTCGGGCTGGTTGCGGTGTGCGACTTGCAGCAGCAGGTCTTGTTCGCGCGGGCCGACGTCAAACGTTCGCGTGAAGACCGGCCGCGGAGTCGACGTCACGACTCCCGGCATTTCGAGCAGCCTGGTTTTCCCGACGGTGTATTCGATGATCGTCTGCTGTCCGTGATAGTACATGCCCTTATACTGCGCCCAGTCGCGCGGAAGCGGACCATACCTTCGGTCGTCGCGACCGACGAGTCTTACGTCGTCAAAGCTGCCGTCTGCGGGGCGTCCCCAGCCGGGACCCGACGGGTTCGCAAGGTGAACCGATCCTACAGCGCGAGGATGGGCATTGTGACGACCGTCGAAATTGACGCCGTGCCAGTCCACAAACCCTTGGCCGCTCCAGGCGCCGGATACACGAAGCGTGTCGTAGTCGAAAAGCATCCAGTAGCGTCCCTGCGAAACCCCGCCCGGTCCGGCATCGAGACGCATCGCGTTACCCTTGTGTGCAAAGTTTCGCCCGTCATCGCCAACTTCGATCGTCATCGCCAGATTCGGGCCGTAATCCATCTGTTCCCAGGGAGAAATCTTCGACGGTTCCGGACCGCGCGTGTTGCCTTTGGGCAATCCGCTCAGATAGGCCGGTTCAACGCGAAAGAACTGCGAAGGATTGTGCCGCTTGAGATATGCTTCTCGCACGTAGTGGATCACGTCATACTTCTGCTGCGGCACCATCCAAGTCTGCGGCGCCATCATGCCAAAGCCACGCGTCAGCGTCTGGTACATGGTGTAGGGGTCGCTGCCGTTCTTGAATTGTCCCGACGCGAATCTTAACGACGTGGGCAACGAGCCGGGGCGATCACGATTTCCGTGGCAGTTGATGCAGAGCCGATTGTAAATCGCTTTGCCGCGCTCGAACGCCTCCTGGTCGAGGTCGCGCAACATGCCGGAATGATCGATGTGCTTCTCGTATTCGGGTAGCGGTCGCGCGGCAAAGAGCGAAGGTGGAGGCTGAAGTTCGCGCGCTCGTGCCGGGCCACCAACTCGAATTTCGATGAGATAACAAATCAAGTCGAGGAACTGCTGTCGGCTCGCCAGAAGATTCATCTGACCGGCCGGCATGATCGACAGCTTTCCCGGCAACTGTTCCTCAATGGTGCTCCTGGGGATCGTGACAATCGCGCCGTTCCGCGACGGGTCGCGGAGCGTCAATTCATTCTTGCCGACTTTGACGAGCAGACCAACGATTGTCTTACCGGCGGTTGTCACCACGGAGACAGTTTCGAATCCCTTGCGGATGACCTTCGAGGGATGCAGGACCGATTCGACTAAGAATGCATCCGTCGTCTTTTCGGTCGGCTTTGTCAGATCGGGACCGAGCCGATTGGATGTCTTGGTGCCGAGATGACAACTCCGGCAGGCGAGATACGGTTGATGGAACACGACGGCCCCCCGTCGCGGGTCGCCGAACTGGCGAGCCGCTTGCGCCAGTTGCGCCGGATCCTCGGCAATCAATTGCTGTTCGAGAGACTGTGCTTGAACGGTCTGTCCAGTGAGTGTCGGCAACCAGGCGAGCCCAACGAACACAATCCAACTGCTTGGCTTCATATCGTGCGCCCGCTGATTGATCAAAGCGCCGCCCTACGAGATGGCGGCTCATCTGTCGCGTCCAAAAGAGCGTCAATAGCTCGTGCGTATCGTGGTCATATCAATCAATGATATCACCGCGGGATCCTTGGGTCCATTTGGCTTGCCGGTCTTGTGTGGGATCTGTCGGCGTCGGTCACGTCGTCTCCAGCGCGTCGCAATATGGTTGATTACCGGACGTTTTGACAAAGGCGTGAACTGGTCTTGCAGCGCAGATCAGCCGTCTAACGCAGAGTGAGAATCTCGCAACTATTGAGATAATTGTTCCCAAAGAGAATGCTACCGCCCATCACAAGCACGCCGCCATCCGGCAACAATGCGGCCCGATGGTTTCGCCGGGCGACTATCATCGGCGCGATTGGTCGCCAGGAGTCCGCGCGGGGATCGAACAACTCTGCGCTGTCGAGTTCGTCTCCAGTCTCAGCGACGCCGCCCGCGACGAGCACCCGCCCATCCGCCAACAGCGTGATGGAAAAGCCGGCTCGCTTGGCCGTCATCGGCCGAGTTTCGCTCCAACGCCCCCTCTTGGCGTCATAGATCGCGGCACTCGCCAGGTACGTCCGCATCGAGGAACTGCCCGTGTAGCCGCCAACCACGAGAACGCGACCGTCGAGCAGTTTGACAAGACCGAACCAAGCTCGCGGCAACGCCAACCGATCCGTCGTCTGCCACTTGCCGGTCGATGGATCGAAGAGTTCGGCGCTGGCCAGCGGTGCGCCTCGTTGACCGTAGCCACCAACGGCCAATACACGACCGTCATCAAGTCGCTCGGACCGATGATTGGAGCGAGCCGTGTGGAGCGAGCCCGTAGTCGTCCATTTACCTCTTTTGGAATCATAAATCTCGGCGAGATCATAGACCTTCCTGCCTGAATCGGAATACCAATCGATGCCGCCGGCCGCTAACACGCGGCCGTCCGCCAGCAGAGTTGCTACGGGATCGCGTCCGACGCTGAGGTTCCCGGTATCGCTCCATTTTGATGCCACGGGATCGAAAAGTTCGGAACCGCGTATGGCTTTCGATTTGCTGTGACCGCCGGCAACCAGCACGCGGCCATCCGGCAACAATGTCGCCGCGTTGCCACTGTTGCGTGGTTGCCGAAGTGAGCCGGTGTCTGTCCACTCTTTTGTCTTGGGGTCGTAGAGTTCAGCGCTGGCGATCGACCGACCGCCGAGCGGATGGCCCGAGACCGCCAGTATTCTGCCGTCCTTGAGACGAACGCCACCAGCATACTCACGACGAACGGCCATGGCCCCGGTGGATCGCCAACGCTCGACCGGTGCCACCTCTTCGGAATTCGTGGCGGCGTCTTGAGCTCGCGTATTCTGGGGCGCCAGACACGCAAGATGAACACAAATTACGGCCAGGCTGGCGACGAGCCAAGGGGATAGCTTCAAAGGAGTCTCCTGTTGTTTCAAAAGGCGTTGAGTCGTGCAATCTAGTACGGCGTGTTGATCTTGCTCGAGTCCGCTGGTCAGTTGTATCTGATTCACGGAGAATTCAGTGTGACCGATCGGCGTCAAGAAACGTCGCTACTCTACCATGACGTCCACCGAGAAACCGCGACGTCGGGCGTCATCACGAGCAAAACACCAACGACCCAGCCCATCCACCAAGATACCATGAACGCCTGAATTGACAGAAGTTGAGACGGGCTGAAACCGGCCAACGCCTCAATATCGAGCTCGCCGTAAACTTAGCGTACGGGACTCGGTCTGGCTGACTTGTTTCGCAGAATGGAGACCTCATTGCACCAGCATCTCCGTCATGCCATCATTTCTTAGAAATACAGTCAGAGAGACACGCCGTGTTCGACGAACCCTACCGTGATGACATCGACTCCGACGCCAGAGACGACGATGACGGTGATCGTGAGTTCTTAGCACGGACAAGCTGCCGGTAGCCCATTTTGTGGTATTCTGCGTTTTCCGACAAAGCCTGGGATTTAACAATTTGGCGGTTGGACGTAATCATTCTTCAGAGGATTCATACTGTGGAAACTGCGATCGCGCCGGAGGTCGGCACACGCTTCCATGGTTCATGCTCGATGGCTTCACATGATCGTTGACATCCGTCTGCTCCGTTCGGTCGTTGTTGTTCGGACGACGGCGTTTTTTCTGTTGGCGACCTGTGCCGCAGCAACGTCGCAGTGCGCACGCGCCGATGATTCTCAACCTGCTGGAACTTCCATTGTCTTTAAGCGAGACATCCAGCCGATACTCGCTTTGCATTGTTATCGATGCCACGGTCGTCACAAGCAGGCAGCCGGACTCCGGCTCGATAATCGGGCGCATGCTGAACGGGGAGGCGATTCGCAACAGTCGATCCTTGGGTCTGGCCTGGAGAGCAACCTTCTGTATCAGAGGGTCACTTCGAATGACGTTGAACTCCGCATGCCCCGGGACGCCGATCCTCTCAAAGCGGCTCAGGTCGAACTGTTGGCAGAATGGGTCCGTCAGGAAACTCCTTGGCCCGCCTCGGCAGATACAGCCACCGACGACTCTACGTCGGCCGACGGCTCGGAGGAAGCGCTCGTCTTCCGGTTGCTGGGCCGACTGGAACATTTGGGCCAGCAGTACGCCTATCTTGAGCGACTGGGGTACTTCGGCCTGATTCTGCTGTTTCTCGTGCTGATTGTCGAATTCTGCCGGAACGCGCAGAGGAACCAACGCTCATGGACAACCGGACGTGCGCGCCGTCCTATCGGACTGGTTTGCGTTTTTAGGCTGAGTCACTTCGTGGTCCTTTTCTTGGTGGTGGCCTTGATCGTCTCTTGGCGGGACGCTGTGGATAAGATTGAGACCCTCACAGCCGAGCGTGACGAGTACAGGAAGAAGCTTTCGCTACGTAAAGGCCCCCAGACTTCCGAAAGCCTCTACGGCTCGCCGCCGGTTCCCATCCGACCGACCCGATCCAAGCAGGTCGGCGGCACATTTTATCGCGGGAATTGCGAACGTCACCCGCTATTGTTTAACGGCGGCAATTATCGGACGGCCACGTTCCACGTCGGCTTGTACGACTCCGATTACAAACGAGTCGAAGTGGGTGGTACGTTGAAATCAGGGACGGTTTACATCCGTTTCGAAATTGAGCGCGCTCCAAAGACGGCGCGCGCCTTTTTTCGCGATTCTCTCATGTCCACAATCTACCTTTCCGAACACACGTTCAAACATCCGTCACGTGAGAAAGTGGCCACGAAACCAGTACAACTGGAAACCATCGAAGAAGCGCAGCGATGGGCCGCCTTTTATCCGATCGGTCGAGTCGAAGGTGAGAGAGAAGAGACGATTTCAGGCCTGGTGTACGTTGTGATGGGAAAACCGAACAACGAGACCATCAGCGGGAGCACTCAGTACGGAATCAAGTACGATCTCCGTTTCGCAGGCGGAACACTCCACGAATACTCGGACCTTTGGATGGGGGAGCTGTACATCACGTCGCCCATTGCTCACCCACAGCCTGACAAAGTTCCCTTGAACGAATGGTTCGACTATCGGCCGATTCCCGTCATCACCGGCGAGAACACCAAGGACCCCAAGTTGCTCGGAATCGATGAGAATTTTGGGGATGCACCGAACCCCTGACGAAGGCGCCAGCAGCGCAACGGCGATTGCCTATCGATCACACGTGCGGCGACCGGTGAGTTCGGTAGGTTCACCGGGACAGCTGACCGTGCGGTGGTATGCCACGTGATGTTCATGACGAAAAGTACTTGACTCAATCCGGATCAGGCTGCGGCACGACGCCATGCCTATTGGGGCTTTTCAAACTCCACCGGCGTCAGAGGCAGTTCGTTGGTGGTTCTCGGTTTGTAACGGCCTCGCTGGATTGCTTTGAGCTTGTGTCGCTCGGCGTTCGGGTCCGTGTCCGAAGTCGGGTTCAATGCTCGGGAAACGAAACGGAACACCTCGGGAAAACGCCATTGCTTCGAGCGACCAACATGTGCGGCCCCGCGGTGCAGATGGTAGTCGTGCTCGATTGCTGCGTCGAATAGAAGTCGGTGCAACAACTCGACCGATCGGAAGTTTCCATTGGCGTCTTCATCGCCAACTTCGATGAGCAGTTGCAGGCCCGACTCTCGCAACTTCTGGGGATGATCGACGACCATAGCCGGGGGATGCGTACTGCGCCAAAAAGCTCTGTCCACAGGGTTGCCGAATCGTGCAGCCTGATCCGATAAGACGTTGCTGCCGAAATAGCTGATATCCCAGTCTTCGAGTTTCAATACGGCGGGGAAACCTGGTGCCATCGAAGCCGCAGCGGCGAACATAGTCGGATGACGAAAGGCGATCCGCAGCGCGCCCTGACCTCCGAATGAACTTCCTCCGATGGCGGTCCCCGCCCGATCCTGTTTGACGGTGTAGTTCTTTCGCATGTGAGCCAGCATTGGCCCGGTGATGAACGTGTCCCATTGGTTCGTGCCGTCGTGCCAATCGATGAAAAACGACGCTCCGGTTACCGGTGCCACGACGACGCAGGGCACGAGATCTTCCGTGACCCACGCCTTTTCGATAAAGGGCCGCACGTGTTTTCCAAGGACATCCTTCCCAGAGGTTCCGCCGTGCAACCAAATGAAAAGAGGCACCGGCTGGGTAAACCGTTCATATCCGGGCGGGAGAAGAACATCGACGGCGGCCGGACTGGGAACGAGCGTGGTCTTGATCTGGTGGCTGATCAATTTTCCTGTGGGCAGTGGCGATTCTGCACGGCAATCGGAAATGCTACCACTGAGAACCGTTAAAAGGATTACGTAGCGCATGGACTTATTCCCGTGTGTAAATTCTCATTTCGTTTTTGCCCGAGTCGGTAGCCAGGGGCTGTCGCACAAGCACGATGTATCCTAACACCCGAGGACAGGATCTCGACTGTCTCGGCATAGCAAGACGCTCGCTCAAGGGCAGGCTCGAATGGCGGTGGCGGCGAGACGTCAAACTCGTCGAGGGACTTCGTAGAGAAATGAATCTGCATTCCGAGCCCTGCGTGTGTAGTGTTTCGGGTGTGACGGTGGACGTTGTCCTCTCTTGGACGGTATAAAAGAAGGGGATCGCCGTCCCTTTCCGTCCCCGCTGGTCCCTCAGGAGACACCACATGTCACAACCCGTCAACATCACCTGTCCGGACTGTGAATCTGATCTTTCCCGTCGAGATTTTCTACGCACGGCAGGAGGGACCACGCTGGCGGGAGCCGTGGGGTCACTGTTGATCCCCTCAGCCGGTCTTTATGCCGCGCCATCGGCGAAGAGTGTCGCCGAGACCGCGGTGGGTCGATTCTACGAATCGCTGACCGATCAACAGCGAGACGCGATCTGTCTCCCGTTCAACCATCCGCAACAAAGCAAGATCAGCGCCAATTGGCATATCACAAAGCCGGCGATTGGTGATGACTTCTACCGCGATGAACAACGAGCCCTCATCACTGACATCGTGAAGGGCATCACCTCGGAAGATGGTTACAAACGGTTCGTCAAGCAGATGGAGGAAGACGACGGCGGGATCGACTTCTACAGTGTAGCGGTGTTTGGCAAGCCCGGAAATGGCCCCTTCCAATGGGAGATGACCGGCCGGCATCTCACGATGCGTGCCGATGGTGACAGCGTCGATCAAGCCGCCTTCGGCGGACCGATCGTGTACGGCCACGGCGAAGAGGATCCGCGGGACAACCTGTTCCACTACCAGACGAAGTCTGCCCACGAGTTGTTTCTGGCGCTCGATGCACCGCAAGCCAAACAAGCGTTAATCGACGAGGCCCCGCGCGAATCCGCCGTCCCGATTCAGGGTAAAGCAGGGCCGTTTCCCGGCATCGCCGTGTCGGAGCTGACCGACGATCAGCAGGAGCTCGTCTCGAAGACTGTGCGAGTGTTGCTCGCGCCGTATCGTCCAGAAGACGTTGACGAAGTCATGGAGATCCTGAAAGCCTCCGGTGGCGTCGAGTCCCTCCACATGGCCTTTTACCGACAGGGCGACCTCAACAAGGATAAGGTGTGGGACATCTGGCGGATCGAGGGACCATCGTTCGTCTGGCACTTCCGCGGTGCGCCGCACGTGCATGCCTACATCAACATCGGTGGGGCTAAGCGCCGGACGTGATCGACGCCGGACGACAGCGACTCATAAGAACCCGCGACGGGTTCTGGTTCGAGCAAGATCGGCCACTCGCCGAATGGGCAAGTTTTTGGCCACTCGCGGTCGATCCGTTCAACCGTTATTACCGCCCTCGCCGAATCCGACGCCCGTCAGCCTCATCTCAGTTGCTAGACTGAAAAGCGTTCTTCGCGGCCGCGATCTCGATCCGATCGCAAATCCCGGTTGTGGTGGATTTGCCCCTAAAAATCGAACGCGAACGTTGCCTATCAGAGGATTTTGCGACCAGTTCTAGAGCGATCTGTCCTAGTTATTGCGAGCCGCGTAGTCGGCGATGAAGATCTGGCTGATATCTTTGCCGTCGGTCTTGACGGTTCGATTGTAGGCCAAGGTCTTACCGTCGTGGCTCCAGACGAGGCTGAACGGAGCCGGGGCGCGGTCGTTCAAGACGATGCTCTTGCCAAACCGCGCGCCGGGCCGGACGTCTGTGACAAGAGTTTTATTACCTGAGATGCAAGCAATTGCGTCGCCGGACGGGTGCCAGCGGGCGTCGGTATCGACGCCGCCCGTGACGAACGTGGCTTGTTTCGGCGTTCCACCCGTCGGTGCAATGAGAAAGATCTGTGACTGGCCCTTGCCGTCGCGCATCTGAATCGCGATTCGTTTTCCATCGTGCGAACTACGAGCGATGCCCGTGCATCCAGGAAATCGAGCGTTTTCCGTGTGAGTCAGTCGTCGTTGGACTGTTCCGGCGGGGGGCATCGGGAAGCTGGTGTCAGTACCCTCCAGCGGACCGAGCGGACCGGGGGCGGTGATGTCGTCCGGGATGTCGACGATGAACAACTCGTCGTTGGGCTGGCCGTGCTCGTTGCGCGTGGTCCCGATGAACGCTCGGGCGCGTTGACGGCGTCCGTCGGGGCGGGCGTAGCCGTCGCGGCCCACCCAGCTATCGCCGGCGGCGTAGGATATCTCATCGCTGCCCGCCTCGGGATCGGGCGTGACGACGACGACCAGGACCGAGAAACCCTCGCCCAGTTTGGGGAATTGAGCAGTTCCTGAGACACCGACGGGATGGCCGAGTTTCGTCACGCCGATCGTCCGCAGGTCGAGGTCCTTGCCGATCTTCAGACCGTGGGCTCGGACAACAGCGTCGTTGTAGGTGAAGCCGACCCACTGGCCGTCGCCGGAAAACTCGTGCCGATGCGTTCCCCCGCGAAGGGCGCCGACGGTATAAGGCAGCTCGATGTCTCGCGCGTCGGCGAACTTTATCGCGCCGCTACCGTCGCCGCTGACGATTGCGCCGATGCGTCGGTGCTTTTCATATTGGTTATCCGGGCCGGTTGGGTGCGATGGACCGTGAATGAAGATGACCTCGTCACGGTTATGCGAAAAGCTGACGGCCATGACCACCGGACCAAATTCCGTTGCGTCTTCAATTTCATAAAGCTGCGTAACCTTACCGGTGGCGATCTCAACCTTAACGATTCGCCGCGACTCGACGTAACCGTCCGGTGCACGGGTATCGAACACCAGGAAGCGATCGTCCGGCGAGAAATTGTCGTTGTTATCCAGCATATGGTTGTACGCAGCATCGTGCGTGACCTGGCGCTCTTGGGCATTTGCGGGTGATGTCGCAGCCAACAGCAGTCCTCCAACCAGCAGTCGCAGGGTTCGTCTTATCATTTCCACATTACGCATTGAAGATTCTCCGATGCAAACGGGCAATTCGCTTATGAAAGCTGCCCGAACTCAAATCAGCCCCTCAGTTTTTCGTTCAACCGTCTATTTTCACCTCGCGAGTGGAATGGGACAACGTCGTCAACCGAAAACGTCACGGTGTGGCCCGAAGCAACAGCGGCTCGAGAGGTTCGAGTTCAAAAACGGTCGTTTGCCTTCGGCCCGCAAACAGGTTCGTCACCGAGGAAAACTCAGGTTCGAAAATGAGCCGTACGGGCGTTTCGTGTTTGCGATAATTGGTCAAATTGATGAGCAAGCCGTCGCCATCCGGCACACTGCGTAGTTCGACACCGGGAAGTTTCTTCCCAAGTGCATCCACCGCTCGCACCGCCCGCGGAATGCCGATCTCGTCGAGCAGAGGATCAACCAGCGCCGCGTATTCTTCCGGTGAAAGCCGAACGTGATAGGGCTCGCCGTGCGCCCAAACATCGATCGTTTTGCCCCCCTCGGCCCCGGCTCGCCATTCAAGACGGCCTTGACCGACGGCATATGTCTGAGACGAGCCGGCGGGCTTGGAGACTCCCAGGGCCTCCCAGCGGTCACGTGATTTCCCGTATTCGTCGAATCGGAACGAATCGCCGGTGAGGATCACAGTTCCACCACTGTTCGCAAAATCTCTTATCGCAGCCACGACGGTGTCTTCAATGTGGGTCACGTTAGGGACGACGATGAGCTTGTGCTCGCGCCAGCGGCCGGCCGTCATCTGGCGATCGGTGACGAACGTGACCGGCGCATCAAGAAAAAAGCATCCTTCATACGCGGACTTCATCTCGTTGATCGTATCATCCGAAATCGGCATCGACGCCCTCGCAAACAGCAGAGCCGCCCCTGGAGCCGCCCGCTGGAGCTTCACGATCTCTGGTGCGAGGCGGTTCATGTCCAGCGCCGTTCGACCCAAGGCACGGACGCAGTTGACTCGCTTGAGGATGTTTCCGCCAAGCGTCTGGCCGTCGCTCCTGGTCCAAACCCACGTCGTCGTTGCGCCCATGCCATGGATCGCCCCATTCCAATACAGGGTACGCAGATGCCGACCCGGGACGTAGTCGATCGCGTCGTCTTCGAGCGGATGATTCTCTGAGTTAAACACCGGGTTGTCCGGCGCGACGGCCCGCTGCAAGTCGTAATACATCGCCTGCCGCAGAAAGTGGGCGGCGTACTGTTCACGCTGATGACTTCGGTAATAGCTCCAGCAATCATTACCGCTAATGGAGCCCAATTTGGCGAACGGCTCGGGATCGGGACCGTTCTCAAACTGTTCGCTCCTGTCGAACACCCTCGCCTGCGCCTTGGCATGTACGGGAGTCTTCGCGTCGTGCTTACGGATCCCTTCAATCAGGAATTGGTGAAACTCGACGAGCCGCGATTGATTAAAGCGGCACCAGTCGTACCAAAGTCCACGGAGCGTGCCGTCCCCAGGTATAGGAATCTCGGAGAACGTGGCGAACGACGATGTGTAGCGCTGATTGAGCGTCTCAACGATCTCGTGCTGCTCTCGGAGCCACTCTTGAAAGCGTTGTTGCGAGAAGCGGGAGCGATCCACAAACTCCGGTTCATTGGTCACGCAGTAGCTAAACAGCGCCGGATGGCCCACCACGCGAGCGGCGACTCGTTCGATATATCGCGCGATCACGCGACGGGAAATCGGGTGGTCGATTTTGTAATTGAGAAAAGGAGTCTGCGAGACACCTTCCAGGCGCACCTGCGGATATTTCTTCAGCGCCCATCCGGGAAAACCGTGCGGCGCGATCAGCAGATCGACGGCGACATGGTGTTGAGCGGCGCGGTCCAGGACCTCGACCAGGCGATCGATCGATTCGTCGCTGTATTCGCTGTCGCTCCTGACGACGCTGCCGGGGCTGATCGTGATCTGAATGATGTTAAAACCATATCGCTGGAAGATCGGCACATCACGACGAACCTGATCGAAGTGTCCCATGCCAACGAAGAAATGGGGCCGATCACCCTGGTAAAACACGCCATTGCGGATTTCGACGGGGCCGGTCACGTGTCGGGGCACCGGTTGGTTTTCTGTATCGACCGGGCTGCTGATCGCGCGGCTCAGGGCTGCCTTGAGCCAATCGACGGTCCATGCAGCCCGTTGCATCTTTCTTAGCGTGTGGGCGGCCACGTCTTGCCTGCTGAATTCGCGAAATTGCTCGCCGACGATGAGATCCACGTCGAGATAGTCGTCCGGCTGTGATTTCAATCGTTCGTTCAACTGCACTAGCAATCGATCGACATAATTGAGTTCGGTAAGAATCTGTCCGCCCCAAGTCTCAACCGCGGAACCAAATTCGTTTTTGGCCTGGGCGAGGGACGTCTCAAACGCCTGCATGTTCCCTGCGGCCAGTTGATCGATGCGGAGCGAATCGATGGAGCGACCGAGCGCACGATTCCATTCTGCTCGGATCGGCTTTGTGACCCTCACTCCGACCGCCCCTTCGAAAGACTCAAGCAACGCTGCAAGCGGTTTGCGCAGCTTGTCAACTCGCCCGTTGAGCAATTCGGCGCGGAGTAATCCGCCGGAACCCGGCCCGTTGTAGCCTCGAACGGCAATCTCGAACTGCTGTCCGGGTTTCGCCGACGGTGATAGTTCGACCACTCCTTCATCCCACTTGAACTCATTTTGTTTGCGGCCGTTGACGAAAATGATGCCGCCGTTATCGATTCCGATCCGAAGCGTGAGCCGTGCCCCTTCGACCGCTGCGCCCTCAACGTTCTGGGGCGCGACGATCCGCTTCCGAAACCAGCGAATGGTATCGGGACCGATCCAACGGTAACCCGGATCGACCACCGTCCAACCCGCATCGTCGAAACCGACTGATGCCGCGCTTTTCGGATCGCCAAGAAGCGTACGCCAACCTTTGAGTGCGGGATCGAATGTCTGCTTGAGCTCGGCGACCTTCTCGACTAGCGCCGCAGATTCTGCGCGGGCGACGCCGGCCACTGAAACAACCAGCATCAAAACGAAGGTCGGTCCCAGTGCAGAAAACGTGAATACGCGAAGCGAGCCGTTCATCATGTTGGCGACATTTTCTGCACAGCCCTGATGCAAAACTGGAATCCGCATCGTCTGGCCCTTCGCACAAGAAGTAGTAGCGTAATTTCGTCCCGTCATGATGTCTGGAACAATTTAGCGAATGATGGAATGCAAGGCTGGCCGAAACGCGGCAGGTACTCGCAGACTTGCATCAAGCGGCGACCGACGGCGGATGTGCCGCCAGCCCGCAGACGCGTGCGGGGCGAAACATGCCCCCAACATCTTCGAGCCTGCTTGATACGATCTAGCACACACTTCAGGGAATCAAGCGACATGCAAAAGTTGATGCTCCCCCAATCCTACCGCTGTCGAAGCGTCAACGCGAACCGGAATGGGTAAAGCAGCCGACGAGCCCGATCTGGCGCTGAAGATGGCGCCGTCATCGTTTCGTCACCAGCGTTTCCGGGCGACTCTGCGCCGATGAGTGCTACTTAAAGATCACCTCGAGCGTGATGATCTGCTTATGACCGAACGGAACCGAGATTGTGTTGCCGTCGACGGCCAGCTGCTCGCGGCGTTCCTCGTTCATGTTTGTCAGCCATGCCTCCCCAATCCGTCGATAGCAAGTAACTTTCCCTTCGACCGTATCGTCGGTCGGATTGAACAGACGCAAGATCATCGAGTCGCGCTCGTCGCATTTTTTCATGGCGCTCAGTGAAATCTGCTCCGGACCGACTTCGAGGAAGCTCAATCGCTTCGGCATCTCGCCACCGCCTTTGCCGGCTTGAGCGGTTTCGAGAGGCAGTACAAAGCGATCGGCCTCGCCGCAGAGCCCGGCCTGGAGCCAATCGCCCGCATGAGGCATGATGGCGTAGTGGCACTCATTCTTGCCGAGCGATTGCGCCAACTTCATCCAAGGGTACACGTCCCATTGGTCGATCACCGGAGATTGTTGGGCCGGGAAACCCCGAACCAGCGTTACGGCCAACGTACGATCATCGTCGACCAGTGCTTCATACTCACGCAGGCCTTCGTTCAGAATCGCCAGTCCCAAATTGCCGTCGCTCATGTCGACAAAGCGGTGCATCGGGAGCTGCGGATTCGGCTTGCCGTAGTAGTTGCTCTCCTTTGGCTGGACGACCGGCCGCTTGACAACGTCAAACGTCGCTTCGGCCGCCGATTGCTCAACGGCGAGCCGAGTCGGGAAGCACGCCCGCAGCCGATGGTTTTCTGCCCGGTTATCAATGATCGTATGCACGTCGAGCCAACGTTGTCCCTTGCGCAGAGTGAGCGTGGATACGATCGGCAGGTCCACCATCGTCGCCGTACGCCGAGTGTCTTCAGATTCGCCCTCGACGCTGTCCGGAATTTGTAGAACGTGGCTGACTCGGTAGCGGGTCAACAGGTCACTTGACTCAAGTAACTCGATTTCGGCATTCGAACCTCGGGTCGTAATGACCCGGTCTTCCTTGGGTGCCTCGTGAATCCAGGCATGTCCCGCTTCGCCCGAGTCTTCAAAATAGTGCTGCCCCGTAAACGTATGGCCGGTCTGTCTGTCCGTGACGTCCAGGCTGCCGTCGGCTCCAATGACGACGCTTAAGTACGCATTCTCTAGCACAGGACTTGAGCCGTTGCGACTTCGGTTGAAGGACAGCTTCCCAACGTCGCTTGCTTCGTGCTGAACGAGGTAGGTCGCATAGCCCATTGCGGGAATGTCGTCGAGTTCTACGTGCATCGTCACGCGATCGCTGCGCAACTGCAGCGAAATGTCCTGCAGGTTGCGGACCAGAGTGCCATGTGACTGGCGTCCTGTTTCGACGAATGTCACGGGCCGGCCGGCCGTGTCACGTATCGAAAACCCATCGTATTTGCACTGATCGGGCAAATCGATCGAAAGGCTCACCACTTCAGAACGCGGAAACGGGCTGGGGTTAAAGACAGTGATCACCGCGTCGTAAGTATCGACGTCGCGGTTGTCGATCTGCTTCTGAATGGCTGCCAAACCTCGACGCATGACCCCGTCCGAGATGATCTCGGCTTGGTCGAACCGGTAATGCATGTCTTTTTCCATCTGATCGACACCAGCGCCGCAGATGTTGTCGTGAGGATGGTTTTGCAACAGATATTGCCAGGAGCGATCGATGGCCGAACGCATGTAATCACCGCCCGACAGCCAACCAATCAACGAGAACGGCTCGGCTCGGCGTTGCAGTGCCGTTTCGACTTGGGCGTTGCGGCGTTTGATTTTGATGCGACTGGAGATGATGTCACCCATCAGGTGAGTCCACTTGCCGGTCGCGCCCGGGTTGCGGCTTTCGCCGGTGATGATTTCAGGGTCTTTGACCTCATTCATCATCTCGCGCATGAAGTTTTCAAGCGAAGTTTGAACGATCTCATGTCCCATCTCTTCGACGACGGGACGGCTCATTTCGATCAGCTCGCGCTCATTGGGATCGGGCGACGAGCAGTCGAAGCCCTGCATGCAGGCAATATGTCGGGTCGTGAAGTGTTCGCTCTCGTCTGCAATGAGCTTCTTCAATTGAGTCGGTAGCACGTCAGTGTTGAACTGCTCCTTGGCCACATCCAGCGGATAGTAGTGGTCGTGGGGCCGATGTTCGTTGTTCAGCCGGAACGGCAGCGACCCGCGATCCCAGTCGTACCACCACTCGTCTCGGCTCATGCCGAAGCGTGCCATTCGGTAGACGTAAAAGTAGTAGCTAAAGCGAGACAGCGCGCCAAAGCGACAACCGGTCACTCGCGAGCCATCGGGGCCTTCCAGGATGAACTCAGACTTTTTCGTATTGATGCCGCGGTAGAAGATAATTGTGTCGATGTCGAAGCCGCGGTAGATCTGTGGCATCTGCGAAGTTTGGCCGTAGGAGAACGGCGTATAGCCGATCTTGCTAACCCGACCCCACTTTTTCGCCAGGCGATGTCCGATTACCAGGTTCCGTACCAACGACTCTCCGTTGACGATGTACTCTTCCGGTAAGCTGTACCAAGGCCCCACGATCAACCGGCCTTGCTCGACAAACTTTTTGAGTTGTTCTTCTCGTTCTGGCCGCAGGTCGAGATAATCCTCAACCGCGACTGTCTGTGAGTCCATCAGGAAAGAATGAAATGCTGGATCACGCTCGAGCAGATCAAGCAAATCGTCCATGAATTCCAACAGCAACAGGCGGGTCTCCTGAAACGGATAGACCCAGGCCCTGTCCCAGTGTGTGTTGCAAATGATGTGGACTTTTTTACTTTGCTGATCGTGAGATTCAAGCTCTTGGCTCATCTTGTTTCATCCTGCCGATAATGTGTCGTAGATCACTTGACCTCGGTGCGTTCTGCTCGAACGTCGTGCCACAATGAGAACAGACGGTTGTTTGCTCCGTCGGCCTTTGCAGTTCGTGCCTCTTTCCGTCAGTATGGCCGGCACTGCGGCCATCTACGAAAACGCCATTCCGGTCGCCATCCTCCGATATTCAATTCGCAAACTCTGGACGGGCCGCCCGATCAATCGACGGGCGATGACCACGACGGAGTAGCGACAAGCGAGGCGTCACAATATAGTGAAAGCCGTTGACCATGCAAAGCGAGGCGCCCGCGCGTCCGACGGCGACTGGGAACATTGGAACACGTCTATGCCGTATCCGCAATTTGATCGTCATGCGGTGAAGATGATGCCGTTGTCGTCACGCCCGAATAAGACCAACATCGAGCGAGACCACATTCCCGTCGACTCCCGTCCGAAAGGGCTTTCACCGAGCGCCAAGAAAACCATCGACATGGCAGTCGAACAAATCGTGGCTGCCCGTCAATCGAGCGCTCCGGTGATGCTTTGCTTCGGAGCCCACACGATCAAGAACGGAATGTCACCGGTTTTGATCGGACTGATGGAAGACGGCTGGGTGACCCATCTGGCGACCAACGGTGCGGGCATCATCCACGACTGGGAGTTCGCCTTCCAGGGGCAATCTAGCGAAGACGTCCAGGCCAACGTCCGGCAGGGACGATTTGGTAATTGGGAAGAGACCGGCTTCAACATTAACCTGGCTCTGAATGTCGGCGCCTACGAGGGCAAAGGCTACGGCGAATCCGTTGGCTCGTTCATCGAAGACGAAGGTCTTGACATCCCCGAGGCTAAGGCGTTGGAAGCTGAGGTGGTCGAACATGTCGCCGACGAGCCAAAGCGTTCGGCAATCGCCGCAGACTTGCTGTCGATTGTCAAGACCTTCAACCTGCCTGTGGGTCGTTTTGACGTGCCGCATCCGTGGAAACGTTTCAGTGTCCAGGCCGCCGCGTTTCGACTCGGCATCCCGTTGACCGGCCATCCCATGTTCGGACACGACATCATTTACAACCACGCGATGAATCATGGGGCAAGTTTGGGGCGTGCTGCGGAGCGAGATTTTTTGACATTTGCGGAGAGTGTGAGCCGTCTCGATGGCGGCGTTTATCTTTCCGTCGGCTCAGCGGTGATGTCACCGATGGTGTTTGAAAAGTCGCTGTCAATTTCTCAAAACTTGGCGATTCAACGGGGGACGTTGATCGAGGACCATTCCATTTATGTTGTCGATCTTGCCGAATCGCACTGGGACTGGACGCAAGGCGAGCCGCCAGAGGACAATCCCGACTATTACTTGCGATACAACAAGAGCTTTCATCGCATGGGCGGTCAGATGCGATACGTCACGGCGGACAACCGCGACTTTCTCCTGGAACTGTATCAGTCGCTGCGAGGGCACGCACGATGAATTTGGGCGCACTGGATATATTCTGCTTGGTGGGTTACATGGCCGGCATCGGCTTGATGGGCATGTCGTTTGCCAAACGCAATGTGACGACCGAAGACTACTTCGTCGGAGGGCGTTCGCACAAAGGTTGGGTCATCGGGTTGTCGCTGGTCGGGACCTCGATCAGCTCCATTTCGTTCCTGGCGTTCCCCGGTGACGCATTCAAGACCGCCTATCTGCGTATGGTGCCGAATTTCATGCTGCCGATCGCGCTCGTGATTGCCGCCTATGTCTTTCTACCATTTTTCCGCAAAAACCACATTTCCTCGGCTTACGAGTATTTAGAGTTGCGCTTCGGCCCGGGGGTGCGTGTGTACGGTGCCGTGGCATTTGTGGCGGCGCAATTGGTACGAATCAGTAGCATTTTGTTTCTGGTCAGCATCATGTTGCAGACGCTCACCGGACTTGACTTGGTTTCTTGCATCGTCATTGCGGGCGTTTTCGTCGGCTTCTACACGATTGTCGGTGGAATTCATGCCGTCATCTGGACCGACGTGATTCAAACCATCGTTTTGGCACTCGGCGGGGCGGTCTGTTTGATTCTAGTTATCAATCGTCTACCAGGCGGATTTTCTGAGATCATCGACGTGGGCGTCGCCGCCAACAAATTCAGCTTCGCGGAGTACAGTGACGGTCAACTGCAGCCGGTGAGTTGGGATTTTACACTGCAACAGAAGACTGCCACGATGATGCTGCTGATCGGCCTGACCATCTGGCTGACCGAATACAGCTGCATCCAACATACGATCCAGCGCTACGCCGCCGCTCGGACGTCGAAAGATGCCAAGCAGGCCATGGCCGTGGCAGGATTGACGAGTTTGCCGATTTGGCTGTTCTTCATGTTTGTCGGCACGAGTTTTTACGCCTTCTATAAGGCGTTCCCCACGCCGGAAACAACAGAAATGCTCAGCGGCGTACGCCCGGCTGAAGATATCATGCCCTACTTCATATTGAATGAATTGCCTCAGGGGCTCAAAGGCATCGTGATCGCGGCGGCACTGGCGGCTGCCATGTCGTCAATCGATTCAAGCATCAACGCGATCGCCGCCGTATCGATTCTGGACGTTTACCAACGCCATCTGGTAAAAGGCCGTGACGATCGGCATTACCTGGTGATGGCCCGCTGGGTTGCCGTTGCGACGAGTATTCTGATGATTCTGGGAGCCGTCTGGTTCACGATGATCAACATCAAAACCCTTCAAGACACATCGACCATGCTCACCGCCGTTCTCGGCGGTGGACTGTTCGGGCTGTTCATGCTCGGAATGTTAACGACGCGCGGCAACGGCCGCGCTGCGGCTTGCGGAATCGTCTGCACGCTGCTGTTTATCTCATGGACCTTGCTGGCCAAGAATGAATTGTTGCCGGAAAGTTTGAGCGTACCATTTGACCTTTACTACACGTCGGTCGTCGGCAATCTGGTGATGTTTTTGATTGGCTACCTGGCCGGCGCCCTCTTTTTCTCAAATAAGAAAAAGTTGCCGAACTTGACGATTTGGACACACGAGGACAATGCAACAGATGACCGAAGCGCCCAGAACGACTGAACAGAGACTTCCTCCCGGTTCTTATCCAGCGATGCTGACCGCGTTTCACGACGACGGTGCCATCGATTGGGAAGGCGTTGATCGACTCACCGATCACTGCATCGAAACCGGCGCAGCCGGCATTTTTGCCTGTGGGCTTTCGGCAGAAGTGCTCTGGATGAACGATGACGAAAAGACTCAGTTGGCAGAGCGGGTTATCACGCGAACGGCCGGGCGAGCGCCCATTGTTGCAGCGGCGATTTCCGCTGGATCAATCGAAGAACAAGCCCAGTTGATTCGTCGCGTGAATGATGCGGGAGCAGACGCCGTAGCCATCGGCGTGTGCCAGTTGGCCGCCGAGGAAGAAGACGAGCAGACTTGGATCGAGCGCGCTGAAACACTGGTCGAGCAGATTCCCGCAGACGTTCAGCTGGCGATGTACGAGTGCCCGTTGCCTTACCATCGATTGCTCGGTGAGGAAGCCATCTGTTGGGCGGCTGCGTCGGGACGGTTCAGTTTCCTGAAGGACACCTGCTGCTCAATCGACACGATCCGCGCGCGCCACGAGAAAATTGGCGATAGCACACTGCAATTGTTCAACGCGAACACGGCCACGCTGTTGGAATCGCTGCAGGTGGGGTTCGAGGGCTTCTGCGGAATCGGCGCGAATTTCATGCCGGAACTCTATGTTTGGATCTGCAAACATTTCGACGATGAACCGAAACTCGCGGCGGAGCTGCATCATTTTTTGGATAGCACGCTCGATCTGACCGAAGATTCGACCTACCCGGCCTCGGCTAAGAATTATATGCAGCAGCGAGGCTTGAACATTGGCGGGTATAGCCGAAAGGTGCCCGATGCAATTTCGGCAGAAGCGGTCGCTCGTTTGGCGGAAATGCTCGAGAGTGAGCGAGAGTGGTTGGCACGAATCAACGGTTAGCCGCCGTGGATAACGCCTCACGTCTGTTGGCGGAGTCCCTGGCCGACAATCGATCTCAGCGCCCCCGCCGTTTTTCGTGTCGCTGACGCGGCTGACGGCTTGCCAAACGAGCGAACTCGTCTGCTCTACGCTAACTGCGACACGTCGGCTCGTGGGCGTGCGTCGCGTGCTTCGGCTTTGTAGCCTTTGAAAACGGCATCTAGCAGTTCCGGGACGTTCTCGTAAGGATCGTGCACGAGAACGTGGGCGCCGGCATCGAGCAGACGTTGCTTCTTCTGTTCGATTGTGAAGTGGCCAAGGTGTTCGTAGTGGCTTTCGTCTCGCGACAAAACGCCCACGCCGACACCACCGACCAAGTACGTATAGAGCATTTCTGGAAAACCGTCGCCGAAAGTGAGTAGCTGTTCGCCGTCGACGTCCGACTCACTGAGCAGGCTGTTGATGACCGCCTCTTTCGCATCGTCTTCCGGGCCGAGGGATCCGGCTGCGGCGATGCGATCTTTCGGGAAGAACTCGGAAAACCCGAGGTACTCGACACTCTCACAGACCGCGTCCAGGTCGGAGCCGCTAGCGAGATAGACTCCGCGAGACAATCGCGGTTGTATCTGCTGGAGAAGTTCCATGGCACCGTTAATGCGTAAGTCGTCGATCGTTAGTTCGCCGGCGTCAAGCCTGGCTCGGCGGCTGGCGACCATGGCAACCAAAGCATCGTTGTAGGAATTCTTGAACATCGCGGGATCGAGCTGGGGACCGGTGTATCCACGATCCTCGATCATGCCTCGCAGACGCTTCATCTGCATGTAGGTCGGGATGCCAATCGTAGCGGCGATATCGGCCAGCACCAATTCTTCGGCTTGCCGATGATCCATGTGTGGCGCGGTGAGAGAAACCAGGAATGCGACGTTGTTGGCCACAGCAAGATTGGGCCAGCCAACGCGTTCGTCGGAGATGGTGCCATCGAAATCAAATAGACCGACCGACAATGAGTGCGCTTCAAACTCGCGAACGATCTGTACGTTGCCATTGGTGTTTTCGACGTCGACGGGTTGTTCTAACAGGCCTTCGGTGCCCGGAAACTGATCTGAAAGTGCCACGGATTGTCCTTAGTCTCTTTCTCATTCACGAAATGTGTAGTCTTGGCTACGCCCCAAAATCACATTCTAATCGCAACAGTGGGCGTTGTCACTCGTCGTCAATGAGCGATTCGTAACAGGTCGGTTGACCTGTCCCGACTCGTGCGGAGAGCAGGTACCGAAAGCCGCGCAATGTTCGCCATATCTCGCATGCTTACCCAACCCGACCAACAACGACGCGAGCACGAGGAGGACGAGGCACAGACCATCACGCGGGCATTCTGACCGGCGAGTCCGACGTTCGTTGTCGAATAACTATATCTCGCGCCCAATGAGATGAGACAGACGAGCAGCCGATAGCGAGCTAATAGCGGGAGGAAAGAGGTTGCGCAATGCGACTCACCGCTCTACAAGGCAGGCAAGGGTCACAATCAGATCACCAATACGATTCTCGCAATCGATATCTTTGGCGCAGTCGTACGCGCCACGTAATCGGTCACAGCGGCGCCACGCATTTTTCTCTGCCCGTTGCGCCTATGGGTGCTAGATTCCCATAGCGATCGGTCCTCAACTCCGTAAATGCCTAACGAGGTGAATAGATGAACGTTGCCCGAAATACGCTGCCGGTTCTACTTTGTGTTGTTGGCTTGGCGACCTCGCTCGCGCGCTCTGCTGACGCTTCAGATTATTTGCTTGTGATCGATTCTTCGGGCAGCATGCAAAAGGCAACACCAAACGGGCAAACCAGGATCGACGCCGCGAAACAAGCGTTGATGGCGTTGAAGGACGACTTACGTGCCCACCGCGTTGGCGTCATACTCTTTGGCCACACAAAAAACCCACAGTCGAAAGATTGCTGCGAGGACATCGAGCTCGCCCTGCCGATCGGACCTGTTTCGGACGCCAGCTTCGATCAAACGATCGCACGTCTCAAGCCGAAGGGAAACACTCCGCTTGCCGAGTCGCTGATGCGATCGATGTACGTCATGCAGGGCCGAGAGCCGGACGCAGACAAATTCATCGTTGTGGTGACCGACGGCAACGACACCTGCGGCGGCGACCCCGCCTTACAGGCGGCGGCGATTCGCAATCTCGGTATCAACGTCGTAACGCACGTCGTTGGGTTCGGCGTGAGCAAGAAAGAAGCGACGCAACTTCAAAACATCGCCGCAGCCGGTGGCGGTCAGTACCGGTCGGCCGATGACGTTGAGGGTTTGGTCAAAGCGATCGCCGTCGTTACGGGAACCGCGCCGGAAGAAGAACCCGTCGTCGAAGAGGAACCTCAAAAAGAGTACTCGTATCCGGAACTCTCCGCACTGGAAAAGGTCTTGGTCGAGCGGCTGAAGGATGAGAGCAATCAAGTGCGAAACCAGGCGGCTCAGACCTTGCAATCTCGGAAGTCCGTTGCGGCCGTGCCCTACTTAATCGCACGGGTTCAGGACGAAGACATCTATTGGAAAAAAGATAAGGACATTCCGCTGGCCGTCGTAGTTGCCATGGCGCCGGAACGCGTCACGGAAACGCTCATGGGCACGCTGAAAGCAAAGAATCCGAAGGTGAGAAAATGGGCCACGCAGCAACTGATCGAACATGGCGGACCCGTGTCCGGCGACAAATTGAATGCCGTCGATAAGGCACTGGTCGACCTGCTCATCAAGGACGAAGACCATGGCGTGAGCAACGAGGCAGCCAAAACCTTGCAGGCCCGTAAAGTCATCGCCGCCGTGCCCTATCTATCCCAGCGAGTTCAGGACGACCGCATCTACTGGGCCGACGACAAGAATATCCCGCTCGCGGCTCTCACCGCACTGGCCCCGGAAAAGGTAGAAGAGGCCCTCATCGGCGCCATCCAGTCCAAGAACGCCAAGGTGCGAACTTGGGCGACCTCCAAGTTGGCGTTGCCCGCCGACAACAAATAGCGGGCAATGACATGTCGCAAAGCGGCGGTCGGAAAGTTGCAATGCGGGAGAACCGAAATGTTCATGACAAGTCAGCCGCGAACCTGTACGCCAGTTGTGCATGATCCAGCGGCCGCGAGGTCCAACGCCATCGGCAGCGTGGTCTGTTTTCTGGTGGGAATCGGCGGACTGGCCCTGTTCGAGCACTGGATCATTGGCTGGATCTCTCTGTTCGCGTTGATCATCGCAGCGGGACTGCTGTATTCGTGCCTGAAAGGTTCTTACAAAGCCGACTGCCCGGCTTGCGGCGAAACGATCGAGGAGTTGTACAAGAGGAAGAACAAATCCCGGCTCTGCAAGCATTGCCGAAACTTTTTGGAGGGCGACGGCGGAGAGCTGTGGGCTATCGAAGAATCTCGCGTGGCCAAGAAGCCGATCTTCTATGCGCCGCTCCCTGAAGAGTTTGTCTTTCCCGACGTCTGCTGCGTCTGCGGTGGGCCGCCGACTCGATACAACACGTTGAAGAGCGAGCTTTTACACGGCGCCTCCGCGGTAACGATCGTCGGCGGACGGGTGGTCAAGAAAAAGATCACGCTCGAAGGCATTCCGCATTGCGACCAGCACAAGAAGGGCGTCGCAATCGAAATGAACCATCACATTCATTTTCGGTCCTACGCCTATCTCAGAGCCTTTTGTGCGGCCAACCGAGTTCAGCCGGGCGACAGCGGCGAGTGGTTTTACGATCGCTGCCTGGACGTGCCCGCGCTGACGGACATGCTGCTGGACGACAAGAATCCGGGAATGCGCAAATCGGCTGCCGAAGGGCTGCGTAGTAAAGGCCTGTCGGCCATGGAGGCCGTCCCCGCTCTGATGGAAGCCCTGCGTGATGAAGACGAGGGCGTCCGCGAGGCCGCTTACCAGACGCTTAAAGAGTTGAAGCCCGACGAACTCCGCGACTCGCTGAACGCTGCCGTGTCGGCCACCGACGCCGAACCGGTTGCGACCGAGAACGATCATGTCCTCGCGTCGGACGAAGGCGACCAGGCCGAGGAACCGCTGTTAATTACGTCGTTTGAGTGAGGGCGCGTTGTCCGCCGGACTCACGCCGCTTTACGCGGCCAGGAACGACGGACGTCCAGTACCGGGAGCGTGTTGGCCGGCCAGCGTTGAAAGTCGTCGCGTTCTTCGGAACCGTCGGCTTGATGTTTTGCCCGAGTTGCCACGCGTCTCTCCTGAAGTAGGACGTTCGCGTTCTTCCGACTCGAAGGTCCGACATTCTTGGCATTGGTGTAAGCCGTGTCGGCGTCTCGGGCCAGTGCGCTGAACCTTTCGGCCCAAATGGCCACGCGGACGCGCCTCCTTGGTTAGCGGAGCCAAGAGAGGCTGATCGTGTCTGTCGTCTTTTCGACTTCGCGGTGCAACGAGTTGGGATCAGACACGCAAATCGGATTGATCCTGCACGAGCTGGCACATTTTAGGGAGTAACGTCACCTGAAAATGTCTTGCCGCTCTGCTTACCGGCGCGGCCCGCTTTTGCGGGCGACGGACATTCGGTCCGAGCTTACGTTTTCTTCTTCGCTCGGCGCTCACGAGTCTTGAAAACTTCCCATCCAGCACGCACCGGTGGGAACGACTTGCCACGCCACGCCAAATGAGCACACCGTGTCCGATTGCTAACGGACTAGGCTTCCTGTACCGGCGCCCCAAGTCCCCGGTTGTCTGGTTGTCATTGATGTGTAACGCTCGGTGACCAATCGATTTGCCGAATTCGCTCGAAACCCCGTCGCGATGGCGAGAGACGCCGGTGGGAGTCGAACCATCAACCGAGCACGGCTGACGGGCGTGCGCCAAGCGAAGTGCGGTAGCGGAATGCGACACCGCGTCTTTTGAGTGTCGCATCTCTTACTCCGCACCAACATCATCTTTGATCATTGGACTTTGCCAAGTCGGTTCCGTGATTGGTCCATTCCAAAGCGCAGTACGGAACTCGGCGACTGCTTTTTGATACGACTTACATTTCTCGACTGTGAGTCTCGACGCGGTTCTTTTGCATTCAGCATCTAGATTGTAATAGTCAACTCTATGCACCAGGGCGTTGCGGTCTTTTGGCATTTGAAAGATGAGTTGTACATGTCTGTGTCCGGTGCGAGGAAGAAACCGAGCAAGCAAAGAGTCGTTTGCCGAGCAGTGCGCAGTCGTGACGCGACACGCGGTAGTTCAGCCGCATCAGCCGAGCGCAGGGCGGTAGCTCTCGAATCACCGAAGACTACCGCCTTCGTCCCAGAAATTGAGACGAAGCTGACGGGCGTCAGGTTCGTCGAGGGCGGTAGTTTCGTTCGGACTACCGCAATCGAAAAGCCTGATGCCCATCAGGCTTTTCTCCTTTGCTTCGGCGAGCGGCCGAACTTGCTTCTTCCCTGACTGGTCGGCAGCCTCGGTTAATACCCCGTAGGGGAATCGAACCCCTATCTGCGGATTGAAAGCCCGCAATCCTTGACCGTTAGACGAACGGGGCAAGCAAGTGTCGCACGCCGAGCAGTGCGCAGGCGTGACGCGACACGCGATAGCGCAAAAGCTAAGCGCAGTGCGGTAGTCTGCCAACAACCGAACGAAAAGGCTTGCGAGATCAGGACACGCCCACGATTGGCATCTATGAGGAAGCCTGTGTCAAGAGACATGTGGGATGATTCTGCGGGGGCTCCGAGCATCTATTCGGTGTCACGACCGACGCAGCAATAGGCCGTTCGCAAGGTGCATTCGGTGGGCACCCCTCGGGCATACGATAAACACGATCTGTGGAGGTGACCGACGCGCGATCGGTATCAGAAGTTCTGACATGGTAAGCGCCTCTCTCACGGTACGTCAGCTTCCGGCTCGAAGTCACCCCAACTCAAGTCCTTTCGCCCGTGCCGGATGCCGTTCTTCATAAACCAGTCCGGCTCCATGTCTGTCGGCCCGTCTGAGCTGCAAACAGGTCGTAATCCCTCGGCACAGAGCAACCGTCAATGCACCCCGCTGGATCATCATTCTGTAATAAACCTGGCATCACAAAACGCCGCCATCGAGCACCTTGCCGGAGCGCCCATCGACCCGCGGGCAGCGATTCGAAACGTTTCTGTGGGACGGTTTTTTCAAGCGGTTTGGAGCACGGGATGAGTTGAATCGCCAACGGTCCTTCCGTTTATAAACCCAACTCGACGGTAAAACGCAAGATTTTGCCTGTGTCCTGATTCGCTTTGTCGGCGACCTGCAATGTCCATGCGCCCTGTGGGGACGTGCCAACGAACTGGGCCAAGTCAGGAGTGCTGGTTGCGTCATAGCTGCGGTTGAGGTTGTCGATCGAGCCGCCGCTACGATTGTGCAACACGATCGGCCCGACACCCGTGGCATTTGGCGCGATGATCCGTACCACCAGGTCTCCGATGTAAGTGTGCTCGATATTGACGCCGATCTTGACACTCTTCACCGGCTTTGTGTCGCCGACCCGGGCCACGATCTTCGACGTCTTGAGATCCTTAATGGCAACGGATTGCACTGCCGTATGCAGCGCGGTGTATGCGGTGGTCGCGGGCGTGGCCAATTGAATCGCCCGCCGGCCGTTCAAACGACCGTAACCGTATGCGTCACTGTGACCATTCGCATCGTAGTTGCCGCCCGCCTGGTCGATCTGGTCGCAGCATCGTTTCATGACATCCTTGACCTCGTCCCATCTCAAATTCGGATTGCGTGCCAGCACCAGTGCCGCGACGCCTGCCGCGCCGGGACAAGCGCTGGAAGTCCCGCCAAAGTCGTCCGTGTAATCACCCGCCGGCGACGGCGACGGGTTGTATCCCGGGGTTCCGCTACGGTCGGTCGTCCAGATTCCGGGTGTGAGTGGGGGCGGCGACCCGTTGTCGCTAAAATTGCTGCTGGGGAAACAACACCAATTCGACGGACCGAAGTCGCTGTAAACGCTCTTGTCGCCACGATCGCTGCACGCCGCAACCGAAATGACTTTGTCGTAGCTTGCATACCCGTCGTTTTCGACGCTTTCGTTGCCGTTGCCGGCTGCCCAGCAAATGACGCAACCTTTGCCGCTGCGTCCGTTGTTGATCGCGTGATCGATGGCCAACCGCGTCGAATCGGGCAGCGACACGACTTGATTGTGGCGCGGATCATTCGGATCCCACCAAAGACCGTCGGTCGGGCCCCAACTGCACGATATCACACTGGCCCCGTGATCCGCCGCCCAGACGAAAGCGTCCGCTTCCGCTTGCGAGCCCAAACCAGACACAAAGCGAATTGGCATCAGCGCGGCCTTCGGCGCCACGCCCGATGCCCCGTGAAGCCCGTTTCCGCAGGCGACGCCGGCGCATGCCGTACCGTGACGATCGCCCGAACCCGGAGTCGGATTGTTCGTTTGCCGCGTCACGTCGCGCGGCGAGACAATCTTGCCACTGCCGGCGAACTCATCGTGATTGAGGTCCACACCGTCATCAATCACCGCGATGATCACATCTTCGCCCTGAGACAGCGGCCAACCGGCTTGCACATTGGCATGCTGGTCGACAACGGACCCGTTGACGGTCGTTTTCTTTAAGTGCCACTGCTGTGGAAACGCGGCGCGGCGGCGCACCTCGCGAATCAACTCGGGATGGCAGAGCTCGACCAAATCGTCGTCCAGCAGCGATTTTGCAATGTCGAAAACTTTGACTCCCGTTCCCTCCGCCGCGCCCACGAAATATGCGTTGGGTGCGTAGGACAACTCGCGCTTGACAGTCAGCCCCGCGGACTTTAGAACTTTCTTGCATTTGCTCGACGATGCCGCCTGATCGAAGGCCACAAAAAAGTTCTCGGTATAGATGACGGGTTGCTTGGAATTCTTTTCGACAAGCACCCTGCCTGCAAAACGCAACGCGCCTTCGCTCTTCCAACTGGATCTCACGGCATTGCGAGCCGCCTTGACCGATTTGGTCGCCTTGACACGATGAACATCCACACCCGCGCTGGGAAAACTGGCCACTAAATCGCACTGGCCTAACGCCTCCACGCCTGCGCGTGAGGCAACAGCCTGTTCCAACGATCGTGCGTCGTTAGTTCTTGTGACAACGAGATCTTTGCTCTCCACCAGCGATACCTTCGTGCCTCTTTTTCCGCCATAGCGTGCGTAGTACATACCAGCATCCTTAACTTGAATGACCACTCAAACAGTGTTAGGTTTCTGTCTGAGGATGTGAGTTTGAAGTAATTCGATGCCCCTTGATCTCAACAAAGAGTAGATTAGTCGCGACCTGACAGCGGGAAACAGCATATAAGAGACTAACCGACCCCACACGAGAACAAAAGCTTCTATGTCAGAATCTCCGCGAGACTTCTCAGTCGAGACCGCGCCTCAGCCGACGCACTACACGTTGGCGGATGACTATTACGTGGTCTCAGGCGCGGGCGCCGGCCAAGCGGATCTCGACGTCGAGTTCCACATCGAGGAGGGCGATCTGACGGTTTGTCGAAAACGACACGACGAGACGAGTTTCGCTGCGCCCACGACAGCCGCCGGACCGGTCTATCGCCTGGGAGAACATGGCCCGCTGGCGATTCCTACGGGCAAGGTGTTTGTGCGCTTCACGAAACAAACGAAATTGGAAGATCGGCGAGAGGACATTGAACGGACGGGCTTTAGGGTCCATCAGATTCTCTCTTATGCGCCGCACGCTGGCTGGGTCGAACCAAAATCGGGTGAAATCATCGATGCGATAAGACGGTTCGAAGAACTCAAGCACATCCTAGGAGTCACGGCCGTCGAGCCGCAGATGTTGATGGAGAGTCAACGGCGATGAGCCGCCGGTCCATTGAAATCCGGAACAACCTCGCGGGCAAATAGCTACAGATTGGGAAACCACCTCTCGCGATCATCCCAATCGTGGGCCACCACGACGAGCGTGCCGAACGGTCTAATCCACTCGCGAAGGGCCACGATCCCACGAGTCACTTCGTCGGGCTCGCCAGCGATGAACGCCTCGTTGCAATAGTAACTCAGATTGCACTCCTCGTCAGGCATGTCCGGTGTCCACGTCTACATGCCGAACCCCAGCCCTCGCGACGTCAACTCGAGGATGAACTCAATGCACTTCCGCGCGTCGGCGCACACCGAAGTTGGCCGTTCCCAGAATTCTGAATTGTGTGCGGTGGGGGCGACCGAATGCAGTAAACGCCAGTTTCTCAACCCCCTCGCTTGCTCCGCCAACGTCTCGGGAGGGCACCAAGATCAAGAGTGGCTGTGTCGACCGATTGATGACCCACCGTCGCGATCTGGCCGTTGCAGTTGTGTGCTGTGGGTGAATGACTACCGCAGATGCGTCGTCTGAGTTGCGCGCTCATGACTAACCGACCGGCAGATTCTGATCTTGCGACGCCGGTCACGCCCACCTCGCGCACTTCAAGGCTGAGCGGCCAAGGCGAAAGCGTGGTCAATCCGATCGCGCAGTTCGGACTCGTGCGTTGCAGAGATGTGTCCTACCGCCGTGAGTTGGCGTTGAGACGAATCGCAGTCGGTGTTCGCCACCGGTGCAAGTTCAGGCCCCTCGGCGTCGAAGAGCGGCTGCCCTTCACATGGGGGCATAAACTTCGCCCCCCGCGGCCATCGACGCGGCGCAGTTCGATCTGTATTTTTCGATTGCGCGCAAAGTTCATCGGTCGCGTAGTCCCGACCAGCTTTGATTTTCTGTACCACCGCTTGTGAAGGTTGGCTAAGGTAGTGGACGCGGCGACGAACAACGGTGAGCAGCTGGAAGACTCTTAGCGGGGGATGTTGCTATGGGTTCATGGGTCGAAGTAACGACGGCGGACGAGCGGCGGATTTATCTTGAGTTGCTTACGAATTCGAACGACGCCTACTCCGAATCGAGGCCGAGCGGGCTCGATCGATTGCTGGGTAAGCGGTGTGGGTGTGCGTTTATCTACAGCGAGACCGAGCCGACCGCGTTTCGCATTCTGATGCTGCTGACGCCGAGCCGGGACGGTAAGGAAGGCTGGAAGATTGTCAACCTTATTCCCATCGGAGACTACGAGCCGACGGGGTTGCGGCGAAAAGAATTGCGTTGTCTGACGCCGCGATCCATCAATATCGATTCCGAAGTTCCGACAATCGTTGTCAGTCCGGCGGACGTGAAAACTCGACAGCCGACCGTCCAGGTCATACGACGAGAGCTTGCCGATGAGTTAAAACGGTGGATTGAGAACGCCGAGATTGCTGAAGACTCTCCGTTATGGCCGCAACTGACACAGAATACAGCCATGATGCTTCGGAAGGATTTGAAGGCCGCTGACATCGAGTACGTGGACGACAGTGGTTTGTTCGCGGACTTCCATGCCCCTCGTCATTCCTATATTTCGCTTGTCACGAAAGGGGGCGTGCATCCTAGGATTGCCCAACGGCTCGCTCGGCATTCCGACATCAATCTGACGATGAGCCGCTATTCCCACACGTTGTTGAACGATGAAGTGGAGGCGCTACAGGTACTGCCGCAGTTTCCGTCGCTCTTCGATGGCAATGTGTCGGAGCCGCACCCGTTGCGAGCGACCGGCACTAATGTGGTCGACTCGACGCCCGAAAATGTCTTACCGTTCTGCTTACCGGCGCAGCCCGCTTTTGCCTTCAATTCAGTGCAATTGAGTGCAGTCAACGGCGACGACGCGGGCACAGCACGAGACGCACGAAATTGCTACAAAACCCTGGAAAAAGAGGCCGGTTCCCAATACAGTTCACCATCCGGAGAGGTGGCAGAGTGGCCGAATGCACCGGTCTTGAAATGCAATGCCGGATGCAAGTTAAAACGCCGACAACACCGTGTTTTATAGACTGAAACACGTCTCAGGCGTTGCCCTCAAAACGCCCCTAAAGTGCCCGAAAACGCCCCTTGCAGGTGTCACTGACACCCGCTGTTAGAGCAACCGACATTCGGTCCGAATGGGCGCGTCCTTCTTCGCTCGGTTCTCATGAGTCTCTTCTATTTCCGGCCCTGCGCTCAGCGCTGTCGTCTCGCTTGTGCGTTTCGAACTGTGCAGTAATCGACCCGCCTGTGTGAGGATTCAAGCAACGTGGCCGAAACGTGAACAACGTTTGCGGCGACGCGGGCGACTGATGAGACACATTCCAGGGTCGTACATGCGGCGTACAGATCGGTTTTCCGGAGTGCCAACGCGTTTCGAGGCATCGGCACGACCAAAGTATCGGGTTTCGAATTCCAATCGATTCTAGCGGTCTGTGAGTGTGTTTTGTGCCGCGTTCAATCATTCGATCGTCAAAGCGGGCGGTACGCGACGTTGAATTTCGCGACGAACGGCCTAAGTGGTGCGAATCAACCTGGCGTCAGTATCCATCGTCCAAATCAGAGTTGAGCGTATGCCCCATCGACTTCTCCCACGTCTGTCGCGATTCGTACACCCGTTCTGGCCAGCGCCAATCAGGCTGAAGGCATTTCGCCCACTCCGCACAAGACTAGAGTAGGATGATGAGGGGTAGGCATCCCCTACTTGGCTCGGTTGTCAGTTTCTGAAAAACATCCGACGGTTAGACTTGGGCACTTACGGCACGACTTGGGCTCGGGCGAGAACTCCATTGGCACGCCATCAATTTAATGACAGGAGCGACGGTCGGTGCCCCAGGGTTGAATATCCGAATCTGCGTTCGGTCGATGTGACCGAGCGAGTTAGCTGGCGCAAGACATGCCAAACCAAAGGCGTTTCAAAATAGGGTCCTTTCTCGGCTCGTGTCACGTCTCACGGGTTTTCGGTACAACGCCTCCAAAGCAGGAAGCCCTCCACGACATAGTGCATGCGAAAGCCCGGCGAATTTGTGTAGTGGGAGCGGAAGGGCCAGGTTCCGTCGAACGTCTCGTTGGCGGCGACGGCGGGAATGGCTTGGTGCATGGGTTTATCTCCTGATCGGCGATTGAGTCGGTAGCCAACAGTCTCTACAAGCCGGGAACAGTTTCGTTTCGCTCGCCGGCGATGTAACGGATGACGTCTGCTGCGTCGATCACCAACGACAGTCCGTTGAGTACGAAGAGTGCTCGTATCCAGACTCCGAAGGCATCAACTGCAGGGATGCCACCCAATCTCGTGAGCAGGAAGGCGAGCATCGGTATCCACAAAATATGACCAAGGCCCACAATGCGCGTGAAGCCAAACCGAGCTGTCAAGAGCGTCATCAGCGTCATGCTCGCCAGAATCGTTCCTAACACAACGCGTGCCTCCAGGCGATGCAGAAAGAAGAATGGCGTGACGACATTTGCTGTGACCAACAGCATGAGCCAAAGCTGCCAGTACAAAGGCATCTTCAGCATTCCTTTGTTGAACTTAATGAAGGCTTTCATCTCATGTCTCCGTTCGTGGTGAGACCGTTCGGATGCAGATTGCGAAAAAACCCTGGGCGATTGCTCGTCCCAGGGCCTCATTTTCTTAAGCTGCCGCGGCGGTTTGAAATGACGCGGGCGCGGGCGTGGGCTTGTGCAAGCCAACGACGAATAGTACGGCTGCGCCGTTGGCCCAATAGTACAACGCATCAATGCCGGTGAAGCCCAAGGCGATTGGTGCAACCAGGAACACGACGCCGACGAGAGCGTCGACGGCCAGGTGAACGGAGTAGGGAAGCACGCGGAAAACTCCGAGTTTGTGGTCCGTCAGAAGCGTCAAGATAAACGCCGCCACGCCAGTGCCGACCGCGAGCCAAAGCGCCAATGGATGGGAGCTGCCGAGCCCCAGCAAAAACGGCGCAACCATGAGGTTGAGAGCGACGGGATAGTCCAAAAAGGCATGAATCGTTTTCGTAACAAAGCGAGGGTCCATGACAGTATCTCCTGTTTCAGATGGAAAGATGGTAGATGCCCGCTTCAGACATCAATCGTTTTGTGCCGGCTACTTGACTTCGTTGGGCAGTCTGTCGTGATGGCAGGCCGGTCAATGTTTCCCTGCTCGACCACGCCGGCTGGTGCATCCGGCATAACTACCCCTGTTCTCGTTGATGACATCCTCCTTTCGTTAGTTGGAGCAAAACACGCCTAGCTGTCTGACGGATGCAAGTGGAAGACTTTGTTCATAATCTTCCACTCGCTGTCGACGTTCAGCAGAGTGAATAGGTCGGTGAAGCGATGGCCAGTCCAGTTGTCGAGTTCAAGCCGCACGGTCGCGACCGTGCCGATGACGTCGATGCTGGAAATCCGTGCTTGAAGCTCGGTCGCCGGACCGTTTTCGTCATTCCAGGTGAAGAGCTGATGGATCGGGCCAGCGAACAGGTCGGCACCGACGTAACCGAATATCGTGGCGTCGGCATGGAAGGCGGATTTCATGTCCTTGCCTTTCCCGGACTTGGCGCCGGCGATGTACTGCTCGACGACTCTGGTAATCGCGTCGTAATCGTTCACGTTCGTTGCTGAAGTGGGCAATGTCGTGCCTCCATGATTTGATGTCGTGGTTTGTGTTGTCTCTTGAATTACACCTCGGTCATGCCGCCGTCGACGACGTATTCGCTACCGGTGACGAACGACGCTTCGTTGGAAAGGAGGAATGCCACCACAGCGGCGACTTCCTCTGGCTCGCCAACTCTACCAAGCGGCACGGTCGTGAGGACCTTCTCGATAAGCTGCTGAACCTGGTCTTTTGGCATGCCAGTCCGATTCCAAAAGTCCGAGCCGATCGGGCCGGGACTCACCGCGTTGACTCGAATCTTCCGATCCGCCAGCTCGAGCGCCAAAACGCGTGTGACGGTTCTGATCGCGCCCTTGGTCGAGTTGTAGATGACGCCGCCAGGCAACCCGACGTTGCGAGCGACCGAAGCGTTGATGACGATCGAGCCGCCATCTCGCAACAGCGGCGAGATGGCTCTGGCGTGTAAAATCGGGCCGCGCACGTTCACAGCGTATTGCTGGTCAAAATCGTCCGCCGTCACGTCGGTGTGCGAGACGAAGTTGGCGTAACCGGCGTTGAGGAACGCGGCGTCTAGTTCTCCGAACTCTGACTTGATGACTTCACCGAGTAGCTCAGCGGCAGCCGCGTTGCCGGCGTCGTTGATCAGAGTAATCGCATCAGGCAACTCCGCTTTCATGGCATCGAGTTTCTCGACATTGGTGCCAGTGATCAGAACGCTTCCACCTTCGCCAGCGATTCGCTCAGCGGTGGCTTTACCGATGCCGCCGGACCCACCGGTGATCAGAACGTTTTTGCCAGTGAAACGGCCGGGGGTAGGTTCGCGATCGACGTCCGTTTCACAGGTCGAATAAGTGTCGGTTGACATGGTTTCAGTCCTTTCGAGTGCTGATACTGACATGATCGTTCTCCTAATTCGTTAGACGTAATTGCGTACTGTCAGGTGGACGTGACTGGGTTGTGCGGCGAGTAATCAAGGAACTCGGATGAACCGGGCAGCGAATTGTCGATCTGCACGAAGCACTCGATCTCAAAGTCCCAGTAGCGCCCCGACCCCCCCGTTTCATTGTGTGGATCTTCAACGTCCCACAACGTTTCCACGCGACCGGTCAGTTGAAGCGTGCGGCCACGCTCAAAGTCAGGGACCACCAGGCCGGCACGTGGATTCGCCGCGAAGTTGCCAAGCGTGTTGAACATGCCGTTTCCCGCGTAGTCGGGAATTCGGAGCCGAGCTGAATTAACGATCTGAATGAAACCGGGATTGCCCCCACGATGTGAGGCGTCGATACCGCTGGACGGATGCTCGCTCGCAACGAACAGCGTGTCCGCATTGACAATCCACTGCTGCTGCTCGTGGTTCAGGCTAGTTCCAGACGCCGCCCCAGCGCTTGTTTCCTTGTCGTGGGCCGGCCGGAAGTTGCGGCGCTGGATGTACTGCGGGCAGTTGGGATACGCCTGTTCGACATCGACATGTAGTTGCTGGTCGGTTGGGAAGCTAACGCGGCCGTTGACACGCAGCCGCGCGCGACTCCGCAGGTCGATCACCAAGATGCCGATGCGAGGATCACTGGCCAGATTCCGCCACAAAGGGTCGGCTTCGATGCGCAGCGCCTGAGAAAGGTCGAGGTCGAGCGTGCGTGGCTCTGCGGTCATGAAGCCAGTCCGACCGACAACGATAGATGCCCAGAGGTTCTGTTGCTTGTCCAGGCTGCCCATCACGACAAACGGTTGTTTCTTCGTGAACTTGATCGCGCCGGGAATGATCGTATCCGTAATAACGCGTCCGTTGTTGCGAGCTTGCGCTACGGCGCCGGCATGCTGCTGAACGGCAATTTCGCCTTCGTGGTAGACTTCGTGGATTGTGTTGGTTGTGGACATGACTGCATCCTGATTGACACTTCGTACTAGCCCTCTCCCCAAAAACGGGGAGAGGGGATGCAAGCGCGGGTTAGAAAGTGAGCACGCTGCGTCCTTCGCCGACCAACGCGGCCAAGCTGGGCATTCCGGTCGTGCCTGGAACGGGATTGTCGGTGATCAGATCGAAACCAGACGCTTGGGCTTCTTCGCCGCCGCCGAAGACATCCGCGCAGCCGCATGACACGCCGGCAATGGTGTCTTCAACTTCCTTGTACAACCCGTGCGCCGGGTGATCTTCCTTGCTCAATTCGCCAATCCAACGTGTTCCGGCCCCTTGAAACTGCACGCTGACGTCGTCGCCGCGTTGCTTGAAATCGTAGGCGGCAGCCAGCGCGTTGAAGACGCGGCCAAGTGCCTCTTCCTGCGAACCCGACTTCGGGTCCGATAGCACAACGATGGTCGCTTTCAGCTTCGTCGCGCCGTTAGCTGAATGGTCGGCTTCTGAGTGAGTGTCACAAGCTCCGGTGGTGCAAGTGTCAGTCGCCATGAGTAGTGTCCTTTCGATTGAAACGGGGGAACGGGTGAAGTAACAATGTTCATGAATCGATGTCCGCGACGGGCGGAAAGTCGATCTCGGTCTGGGCGACCAGGTTGAAGTAATTCGAAAAAGTGTTGAGGGCGACGTGGGCGATGATCTCGACGATCTCCGGCTCGCCGTAGCCCGCACTTCGAATCTCGCGGATGTCGTCGTCCGACACTGATCCTCGCCCTTCGACGATGCGCCGCGCGAACTGCAAAATGGCTTCCGTCTTCCGATTCGGCGACGTGCCGTGGCGGGCGTCACGCACTTCGTCATCGGTAAGTCCGATGGAACTGCCAACCGCCGAATGCCCCGCTACGCAATAGTCGCAGCGATTGGCTTGGCTGACGGTCAGGGCGATCTGCTCACGAAATGGCTCCGCAAGCACGCCATCCGAAAGAGCGTCGGCCAACCCCCAATAACCCCGCGCCACAGAAGTCGACTGGGCCATGGTGGCGATTAGGTTTGGCACCATGCCGAGTTTGTTTTCCACATCGGCCAGCAACGTCTGCGTGGCTGCGGGGGCCGTATTGCGATCAATTGGCAGCAGGCGAGGCATCTTTGATCCCTTGCTCGTCGAATGTTGAGGATTGGTGGTCTGCTAACGCAACAAGCGTGCCGGTTCATCCCACGACTTCTCAACTTACTTATGCTCAACAACTTGCGGCGACGGATACTGGGAAACTACAATCGTGATATTTCACGATTCGTGAGATATCAATTAGGAAACGCGACATGTCGTGAATGAGGTGTCCACCGTGACGACGCGAACCCCGTCGATGAATCTGGAATCGCTGCACGCCATCGCAACGATGGTTGCCCAGCAGCGCAACGCGAGTGTCGTGCTGGAGACGGTGGTCGAGTCGCTGGTCGACAATTCTGATCTGGCGTTGGCCCGCATCTGGCTGAATCGGCCGGGAGACATCTGTGCCGAATGCCATGTACGAGAAGAGTGTCCCGATCGAACGCGCTGTTTGCACTTGGTGGCGAGCGCCGCCAGGCAACAGAATCCAGAGAGCGGCGACGAGTGGTATCGCAAGGACGGTTTCTACCGCCGTTTCCCACTCGGCGTGCGACGGATCGGCGAGATCGGTGCAACGGGCAAATCGCTCAAGTTGTCAGACACGGCCGATGACACGGAGTGGTTTGCACGCGGCGACTGGCTACATCGAGAAGGCGTCAGGTCATTCTGTGGCCACCCGTTGATCTTCCGCGATGAGATTCTGGGCGTGCTGGCTGTCTTCAGTCGGTCGATAGTCAACGAACAAGAGTTCGCTTGGCTTAGGGCTTTCGCCGACAGCGCAGCGGTCGCGATCGCCAATGCGAGCGCGTTCGAAGAAATTGAGACGCTCAAATCGCAGCTTGAACTTGAAAACGAATACCTCCGCGACGAAATCCGACACGCTCATGCCTTTGGTGGGATCGTGGGCCAGAGCCCTGGTTTGCAAAAGGTGCTCAAGCAGGTCGAGCTGGTTGCCCCGACCGATACCAGCGTGTTGATCCTCGGCGAGTCGGGCGTCGGAAAGGAGTCTATTGCGCTAGCGATTCACGATCAAAGTCCTCGCGCCGATCGGCCGATGGTCAAGGTGAACTGTGCTTCGATCCCGCGAGACTTGTTTGAAAGTGAGTTCTTCGGTCATGTGAAGGGGTCGTTTACTGGCGCGACCCGCGATCGGACTGGCCGCTTTGAACTCGCTGACGGCGGGACGTTGTTTTTGGACGAAGTTGGGGAGATCCCGCTGGACATGCAAAGCAAGCTGCTTCGCGTGCTTCAAGAGGGAACGTTCGAGCGCATCGGCGAGGAGCACACACGGTCGGCTGACGTTCGCATTGTCGCGGCGACGAATCGCGAATTGCAAGACGAAGTGCGAGCAAAACGATTTCGGCAGGATCTCTATTACCGCCTTAGCGTGTTTCCTCTTGAAGTTCCGTCGCTACATGACCGCAGGGACGACATTCCACATCTCGCCGCACACTTCCTGGAACAGGGCAGCCGAAAAATGGGAATTGAGCCGCCAAAGCTGAGACAGCGGCACATCATCGAACTGCAACAATACGCCTGGCCGGGAAACATTCGTGAGTTGCAAAACGTCGTTGAACGCGCCGTCATCTCTTGCCGTTCTGGGCCGCTTCAGTTTCATCTTCAGGACCACGACACTGCCACTGCCGACGAGGCCACGGATGAAAGGGTCGCAAGCACCGACGAACCGATAACCGACGACGAAGTGAGACGATTCGAACGGCAAAACCTGGTTGCTGTTCTGGAAAGGGCTAAGTGGAAAATCTCCGGCACAGGCGGTGCTGCGGAGTTTCTCGGAATCAACCCCACGACGCTCAGCTCACGGCTGCGAGCGATGGGAATCAGGAAACACAAGTAAGAGCAATCGAAATGAACGCAACTGAACTGGATGCGCTGAAGGAACACGAACGATTCATGCGGCGTTGTATTGAGTTGGCGAAGGTCGCTCACGCCGCGGGCAACGCACCAGTGGGCGCCATCGTTGTCGTCGACGGACAAATTGCGGGCGAAGGAGTTGAAGTTCTACCAGGCGGCAACAATATTACTGGACACGCCGAGGTCATCGCATGCCAATCGGCGGTGGATCGCACGGGAAGCCGTTTGCTGCAAGGGGCGACGATTTACACGACCACTGAACCATGTTTCATGTGTTCGTATGTTGTTCGACAGTGCGCCGTCGCACTCGTTGTTTACGGTGTCGAAACGCCGGGCATCGGCGGAATCACGTCATCGCACCCGATCTTAACGGACGCAAAAATTACCCGTTGGACCTCAACGCCTCACGTTCTCGGCGGAGTTTTGCTCGGCGAGTGCCGGCAGCTCAAGTCTATATAGCGAGGATTCCCGACCTCAAATGACCGGTCTCGCCCTGATGAGGCACACCGAATCAATTTGGGATGATGAGTTTTTCTTGCGGAGGGGAAATCGACCGTTGAGTGAAGCCGCACAGAAGAGCCATGTTAAAAAACCTTGGGAATTTGACGCAACGAAATCGCCGATTCCGGCCGCGGAGTCCATTGGACCGTTTGTCGCATCAAGGGCATGCGTTTCTGATGCGCTCAAGCTGCGTCAAAAAAGGTATGGCGGTCTGGAACATCGGCCCGAAGCCACCGCTCGGCGTAAATCAAATATGGGTCCAATTACGGAACGTCTCACGTCGCACGGGTTTCTGAGACATATTTGAGTCGCTGGGCAGGCTGTCTACTGTGTAATCTTGCAACCCGGCAATGCCCGATTGAGTTTCGTCACGCCGGCACCGGTAACGTTCGTGTCCGAGAGCCTTATCGTTTTACAGTTCTTGAGTGATTTCAGGCGTTCCAGCCCAGCGTTCGTGACCTGCGTGTTGGAGAGGTTAAGGAATCCCAGATGTATGAGACTCTTCAGGTGTTCCAGACCGGCATCTGTGATTTCCGTACCGACGAGATGCAACTGAACAAGACTGGTCAAGCTCTGAAGATGTTTGAGCCCTGCGTCTGTGATTGGCGAACCATTGAGCTTCAGCTTCGTAATACCATTCAGGACCTTCATGTGCTTCAAGTCCGTATCGGTGATCTTCGCGGGGGTGAAGTACACCGAATCCACATTGGTACCGACCCACCCGACATTCGCACCAAGCATCTTGACCGCAGCAACCGCCTTTTGTTCCGCGTTCATTTGTCGTTCAGTCATTCACGGTCCTCTAAATCACGTGGAGTACGATGGAAGTGATGTTGTCCTTCGATCCGCCTGCTTGGGCCGCATGGACGATGTCCTCTGCTGTTTGTTGGGGGTCATCGTTTTTGCGTAACAGGGTGGCCAGCGTGTCGTCATCCAATCCACCCGTGACACCGTCAGAGCACAGAATTAACCGGTCACCTGGGTCGAGTGGGCGTTTTTGTGCAACCATTTTAGTTCCCCCTTCCTCCGTCCCAAGGTAGCGATACAAGATATTCCGATACCGGTGTGTGGCAACCTCTTCTCTGGAGATCGTGCCGGATTCCAAGAGGGCCTGTGAGATCGAATGATCCTTTGTCAATTGCTCGAAAGTCGATCCGTGCATTACGTAAACACGGCTGTCCCCAACGCCCGCGATGTAGGCCGTGTGACCGACGACGACGACCAATGCAATCGTGGTTCCCATCTTGTACGAGTCTGGATTCGACTGGCCTGCCATCATGATTTCCGCATTGGCATGGTGGACAGCTTCGTCGATCGCGGCCGTTACCTGCTCCGCCGGTGAACTGTTGAAATCAATCAGTTCGTTGAGCTTTTGAGAAACGAGTTGCACCGCCATTTCACTGGCTATTTCACCCGCAGCGGCTCCACCCATGCCGTCTGCAACGAGAAAGTAATGGCCATCCGGATCGGTCAGATAGTTGTCTTCATTGTTCTCCCGATAGTTCCCAGTGATGCACACCACACCCCAGTGAATCGATTTACCTACCGAGCCGGGCATCTTTCGGAAACCTCATTCCAGGCCCAGTGATGACAGGAGCGACCGTCGGAGAAAATTCGCTGTGAGGTGGTTCCCCGATTTCGTAGTCGACGAATTGATATTCCCATCGGCTGCTCGTTTTCCTGAGTTCGTACACCGCCACCAATTCCTCTCTTGTCGCTCCGGGTGGTAGCCGTTTCCGACAGGCCCAGATTCCCCCCCGCGAGTTCTCAAAACGTAGAAGTCGCTCCGCCGCCCGCTGTTCTTCGGGCGGCATCGCCAATGGCTGCATGATTCCATCCAACGGACCACCAAGAAGCGGAACAAACCAGCAGTTCTCCATCGCGGCACCTCGATGATCGCCATATCCAAGAACACGACTTCCGCCACGAATGATTTCGCGATGTCATGTGCAAGAAGCCGTGAGGGTCCGTCCCTTCAATTTCACTCTTGCTCCGGCGGGGATTCAGACTTGCCAACGATCAAACCAAACGCATCGAGTCCGACGACAACCACTTCGTCACCGGAGTCAGCAAAGCCTGATTTGAAACGTGCCCCGTATTCGACGCCGTCAATCAAGACTTTCCCGGACGGTGTCATTGGTGTCATCGCTCGTCCGCGTACGCCGATCGTAGGTTGTTCGTCACTCATACCACTCACTCCTCAATCCGTTCAATCAATATCAGTTTAGGTTTTTCATCCCTGACACTAACATCGAGCTTTTTGTCTGCGAGAACTTTCGAGGCCTGCTCGTCGATTGTAAGTACGACTTTCTCCAGGTGATCGAACGTCGTATCACCAGATCGGACCTTGTCGATGCCGAAGGTAAACCCGTCGCCGTCGAGAACGAATCTGATCACAGCATCCTCGGGAACTTCGTCGTCGGCAACCTTGGCGGCCGCAAGGATGTGATCCAATCGTTCAGCGGCGGTGTAGCTTACGCTGAGCATGGAAAGTCATCCAAAATGGAGGCCTGTGAGAGTATGCCCTGCCGACAGTCAAAGGGCCGAACGGAAATGGCTTCTTTCCGCCCACCCACCACCAAAGCCTCATATTCCACGGGTTGCCGTTCCTTGAGAGACTCGAAGCTGGCATCTTTCAGAACAACCTCTGGAAAGAAAACGACTTCGTCTTTCCCTTCGATCAATCCGAATCCGTTGGGTGACAGTGCCCGGATTTTGCCTTGTCGCATTCCCGCACTCCCAAACCAGACACATCCAGAAGTTCGATCTCAACTCTTCCTGGCACAGTCGCCGAGTCGGATGAGCCGTATTCTAATTGGGTCAGTAGAGTCAGAGCAACCTTGGTGCTTCCTCCGCTACGAGTCGACGGCATCGTTGGACGCATCCCATTCCCGGTGAATTCATAGACTGGCCGTCCACATGATCGCCGCTGATTCGTCACATCCGCCGGCTACGAAAACGGCCGTTGTGTCAGCGAACCTTCCTACCATGGCATTCAGCCCACGGAAGACTGACACACCTCACACTACTAAAAGCAAAATCTCAAAAACTCATCTCATAAATCAAGATGCCATAATCCCATAAATCGACGAAGAACGAGACAAGCTGACACGCGTCCGCATTGTGTATTCCGATCCATCTATTTCAAGACGTCGGTCACGCCAATGTCGCCGTTACGAGTCAACGCTGCAATTTATCGGTTGAGCAGCCGGCGGATGTGACGAATCAGCGGCGTGTTGAGTCGAGTTTCCGTGATGGTACGTGCACGTCCACTCGTGGGCGGTGTTGCAAATCGTAATGCTTCGCCTTCAAACTCCGCATCACGGGCTTTCTGACTGACCTCACCTAAACAGCAAGGCCAGCCTTCGGCGTTCGTTCCGATGCTTCACGCGTTACGGCAAGTGTCGCCTCGCAGGGTTTCGGTTCAGCCACCGGGTTGCGGCTACGCAGTGCCCGGATTTTGGTTTTCGCTAACCTGCAAGTACTATCTCGTGGCGCCGTTTGTGGGACGGCTTGGTTTGACCATTTGCGCCGGTCGCTCGTTCAGCTCGACACCGGAGCATGTGGGGTTCGTCCCCACCAGCCAGACACGCCCCGCAACTCTCTGCGGGTCCGTTGGAACGATGACACTCTGACTGGTGAACGGCTAAACCGACGGGAAGGTCTTCCCATCTAATACCGTTTTTCGTAGAATGACTCCGTTCCCCTTAACGCGTGGAACACTTTTGCCCTGTCGGGATTCCAACCCAACAGGCCTCAAACATGGCCCGATCCGGTTCGCTCTTTGGACCCGGTCGGGCTTTTTTCATGTCTCAATTCTCAATGTGAATCGTTGTTGTCTTCCTACCCACATCACTTAGCGTCGGGGTTTGGGACATTCCCCACGTTGATTTCGCCATTCTTGATTAGTGTTTCGATCTGCCGGTTGAGCAGCCCCGACTTCAGAAACTTCCGCATAGTTCGCAGTTGAATCTGTTCAAGCTCTTCATCGGATGCGCGGTGGATGGCCTCTGCGTCTTCGGCCTCTTGTTTTTGTCGCTGTTCGTCCAATTGGGCAATCATGTGCAATATGGCCAGTAGCGCCCGTCCCTGGAAGACGCTCCCGGGTGGCGCAGCATCGTGCCACGCTTTCCATTTCGTAACGAGAGCCCTGAGTCCACCAAACTCGCCAAGCATGGCTACACAGATGGCTTCCGCGTGGAGAATGTCCCGCGTTCGCCCGATGGCGGAAAGGTGCTTCGAAAACGCGCGTCGGCTTTTCTTCCGATTGCGACGGTTCATGTAGGCTGTGTGACACGAACGGCACTCAGCTCGGCGATTCTGAGTTCCGCCACCACACCTGCGGTAGTGAGTCAACGGCTTGGTACATCCACACTTGCTACAAGGCTTCGCAGGAACAGTCGCCTGGACGTCAGTGACAACTGCGGTATGCGCGGTCGTTCCAACAGCACATTCAGACGCATTCAAAGACATCTCGACATCCCCCGCAGCCGAATCACACATATGATCAGCAACAGGGAGTTGGCAACCCGTAGTAGAAGCGCTACCTGGACGATCGGCATTGACGGAGGGCAATTGCAAGTCTCCCGCGACGAGGGGGGGCCACATGTTGGAATTGGGTTTCGCACATGCAAGGGGAGGACTTGGGGGTGGCATTCTATGCAAAACCGGCCAGTTGTTTTAGAGTAAATCTCTCCACAACGGCCGCATTTTTCAGAATACTACGTGGCAAGCTCGGCGAAGTCGTCAGTCGAAGGCGTTCGAAGCGTGTCTTCGCAAGATGGCGATGACCTACTTGTTTTCCGCCAACAAGCGATAGACCGTGGGCCGACTGAGTCCTGTTGTGCGTGCCATCGATGCTTTCGTGGCGCCTTGACGGTGCATGCGTCGAATCGTGGTGACCTGTTCCTTGGTGACCGTGAGTCGTCGGCCCTTTTTCGATCCGCCCCATACTACGCCGGCCGCTCGTGCAGCCCGTTGTCCGGCAACGACACGTTCCGAGCGGACCTCGTTTTCATAAGCGGCAACACTGGCCAACACATTGGCGATCAGACGACCGGCTGACGTGGCAAGATCCAAGCTGTCTTTGACGGAGACAAGCCGCACACGGCGCGTTGTGAGTGTTTCGAAGAGCGCCGTAAGACCCGATGCCGTGCGCCCGAGTCGGTCCAGTCTCCAGACAACCAACGTCGAGACGTCACCGGAATCGATGGCTGATTCCACCCGTTTCCATCCTGGTCGGTCCATCGTTTTGCCGGTCGCCTTGTCGCGGTACCACTTGATTGATTCACCGTCGGCGTAGGCGTCGAGCCATCGCTTCAGATCGGGCGTCTGGGAGCGCATGTCTTGGCGCTTGGTGCTCACGCGGACGTACACAGCGACGTGTTGCATGGTCTGGTTTCCTGATTCGTATCCGCGAGCCCCATTCTCGGTTGGAACGTTCCCAGCTTGTGGAAAATTTGCCACAAGCTGCTCATCGCAAGAATTCCGTTCCTCATTTGGGGGACGAAACGACCGCCGATGGTGAGAATAACCTTGCTTACTCAGCCGTTCAAAACCGTCAGTTGTTACAAAAGCCGCGTCTGAGCACACGAATAGACGGGCTGCCGAGTCCGAACCCGTCCGATGCAGGCCCCGTGTCGGGAGTCGCTACTCCTCATCGTCAAACGTCGTGCCCAAGATTCGGTCGGCGGCTTTCTGCGCGGCGCCAGCGGCTTGGATCGCTAGCTTCTTGTCGCCCTTGAGAATTCGAATCCACCCTTGTAGGTAGGCTGCCGATGCGTCGTGCCGTTGTTCAATACCGCAGTGCCCACACAAAAACGCGGCGGCCATCTCGGCTACCAGTTCCTCGCGGCCATACGCGGTGCTACCGAATGCCCCCATGTCACGGTCCAGGCGATTGCGTGCGCCGGTCGAGTGGCTTAGCTCATGGAACAATGACGCGTAATAGGATTCTGGTGTTTCAAATCTCTCTGGGTTCGGCATGTGAACGGTATCATCGTCGATCAAGTAGCATGCGCCCTTCGCTCCGTGTCGAATCTCGGGTGCGTCAACCATCTCGGCAATGACACGCTCGCACATTTCGATAGGCGTGTGTTCATTCTTGGCCTGCTCAACTTCGGGCACCTTGCCAGCGGGCAAATCGCACTGGTCGGTACTGAATACGCGGTAGTGCCGTAGAATCGGGATATTGATTTTCTCGCCAGTCCCTTTGTCGTTTGTCTCCAGCAGCTTCCAGAACACTACCAGCGTTGATTTTTCGCCCCTACGAACGCTTCCGCCAAGATCCTTGGCTTGTTTGAACGTCAGCCAGTAGGGAGATTCGTAACGGATGTCTAGGCCAAGCAGAAACAGGTTGACGCCTCGGTATTGCTTCTTCGACCGTAAGTTGTGGGGCATCTCGTCGGATGTCTTCCACGGGCAATGCCAAGGCACAACCCCTTGCTCCAACTTCTCGATGATGCGGTCGGTGACGTGTTCGTAGACGTCGATGCGGGCTCGCGTTGCGGTTGTCATGTCGTCGTCTCCTTGGGGTTTGGGATAGGCTGCCGAGTCCACGCCGTTTTCAGTCCGGCCCGGTGTCGGAAGTCCATCAATCGAGCATTCCGCCGGATTCGATCTCCTGGAGCATTGCACGCAGGTTGTTCTTGTTCCGTTGAGCGAGTTTCACGTAATCGGCGATTGGCTTACCGTCCAATCCCTCGGCTTGTGCGATGTCGCGGGCACGATCGGCGAACGGCTTGGCCAAATCCCGGCGGGCAAGCGGGATGACAGCGCAACGGGACAACAGCGGGTGTGCGTCTATCTGGCCGTCGAACAGCGACTGTTGCCCGTCAACCGTTGTGGTGAAACACCAGACGACATGCGGCGGTATGCGCTCGAGGATCACCAATAATTGAGAAATGCTTTCACGGCTTAACGCGTGTGCCTCATTGACTACGAACGCACGACCCGGTTTTTCACCAAGCGCCCTACATGCCTGGGACTTCTCGATCACACGTAAGCGGGCAGGCGTGCATTCAGTCGCGTCGATTTCTGCGACGTTGAACGCGTCTGCGACTTCACCAGCGATCAGTAAGGCCAAGGTTGTCTTGCCGGTTCCCGATTGACCGGAGAGCCAATAAGCCCGCCCCGCCAGGCCACGTCGTTTCAACACGTCGATGCGTTTGACTGCCTTGTCCTGGCCCACCACGTCGCTGAAAACCTGTGGGCGGTACTGTTCGTATAGTTGTGTCACGTTTTCCCCCTACCGTGGAGCGAACGATAGTCTATGTCTAATATACATAGACAATTTGTCGGCTCGTGTCAAGAGTATATTGACAACATCTGGAAAGTTTTTAGAATTCAGGGATGGCCAAGCGCATAGCTAAACGTGAAGACCCGGCGATGGTGGTTGTGCGGAGACTGGTTAAAAAAGCCGGACTGACCCAACAACAACTCGGGGAAGGTATGGGGTACCCCAAGGCTTCTGCCCGAAAGAGCGTTTGGCAGTTCATGAAGACGTCTGACCCATCCATCAGCACATTGAGGCGATTCGCCAAGGCGATGGGCGTCAAGGTTGCAGACCTGATAGGCGATGACTGACTGCTTTTCGGGCGCTATCCCGCGCCTCACCCAACGCCATTGCATGACTCGCATCTCGATCGCTCACGACACTAGGCGGGCCGATCGCAGGCGGACGCATCTCAACGAACTGGCGGTTCATGCCGACTCGGACGTACAAGGCGACGTGTTGGATGTGGCCTGTTTTGCCTGGTAGCGTCAACTGTGAGTCATACACGACTCGACACAGATTTTCGTCATCGTAACTCCAATGATTTCAACGGTGAAGCCCTGGATTTCGCGGAAGGGTTCACCGTTTACACTCGTCGGGGCAGTAAATCCGTGCCAGACGCGGCGTACCGGGGAATAGCAGTGGTCGCCGCTGGGGGATGATCTTGGGGCCGGTCACGCAACGGAATGCCGAAAATAACGAAACTCAGTCATGACGGAGTTTCGAGATCATCGAGCACCGCCAATTGGCGGCAACGAGCCAGACACTACAAATGAAGGGTCAAATGCAAAGTCACGCCTGCCGTTCCCAGCTCTGGGCAAATTTGCCCGAAGCTGCCCAGCGTAGGACGTGGCTCACTATGACGATCGAATAAATGGACACGGCGCAAAATTCACTCACGGGACCGTAGAATCGATTTGGATTTGAAACCTGATACTTTCCTCGTGTCATGGCCTCGTAATGCCTTGGCGCTCTGAGAACTGCACTTTGTAGCCGTAACCCGGATTGATAACGTTGTCTCGCTTCCCGCAATCGCTGCTGTTCGGCGTATGATACGAACCAAGCGCTACGCCTAATGGGACACACGCAAAGCCACGCCTATCGTTTCCAGCTTAGCGCAAATTTTCGCTAAGCTGCTCATCGTGCCGGTCGAGTCCGACTAACGAGACGACGTACACGCGCTGGCGGGTCGGTCGGATGGACTCCCACGCCAGCGCATCCCGATCGCTGTTGACGTTAATCAGGGCCAGTTCCGAGCCTGTTCAATCGCCGATGTGAGTCCATCCAGTCGCCCGCAGCACGCATGTCGGGGCGACGCAACGGGATGTTGACCGCCTGTTCTGGGCTTATTTCAATGCTGTTCGAGCGCCGCTGGACCCCGCCCCAGCGCCCCCTTTTTGCGGTTGCGGACAATGTATGTACCGCTCCCAGATTTTTTCACATTCCCGAGCCCAATGTCCCAATGGCCGCTGCTCAGCGTGAACCTTGCGGAGAGTCGAACCGTCATCTATGTAGAGGTTGCTAACTGGACGTGTGGGGGTCTGCGCGCGGTACCATGTCGCCGCACCGTTGAATGGTGAGCACAGTGCATCGCGGCTGACCCGGTCGCCGTGCATCCGCCAAACGGGTTGACTGAGATGAAGCTGGTGTAGACTCGAGACGAAAAGGCATGCTGATGGTCGACACGAAAACTCCAGATGTGACTGAGGAGGATGCCTTCCACTTCATCGTCAGGATGCTGCGCGAGAACACCCCGACGATGTATAGCAAGTACGGCTACGACCTCTACATCCCAGAGGCGTGTCGTACGTACCTGGAGCACGTGACTGAATTCAAATCCCAAGGCGGCAACGTCGAGGTGCATCACCGCTTGATATCTCCGCAATTCATGGCAGCAGCATGGGAGATGGCACGGAGAGGCATTCTGAGGCCTGGAGTCAAAAGCACCGACAGCCAGTCCACCGATAAGGGAAACGCCGGATGCGGGTTTAGTTTGACGTCGGCGGGCAAGGAGTGGGTTGAGGCGTCAGGCCATTTCGAGTTTGTACCAACAGACCCGGGTCGATTTTCGAAACAACTCGATGCGTTCACTTCACGGTTTGGCGATAGCTTCCAGGAGCGCTCGCAGGATGCCATCCGCTGTTACAACGCGCTCGCTTATCTAGCATGTTGCGCCATGTGCGGGGCGGCGGCGGAGTCGATACTGTTAGCCGTAGCGATTGCGAAGAGCGGTGACGAAGAGTCCGTCAACAAGGAGTACCTTGCGTCGGGAGGCCGCAGTAGGATTGAGAAGAGGATTCTTGGACAGCAGAAAAAGGCGATTGCAGATGAGTTTCGAGGCTACCTGAGCCTGCTCAAATACTGGCGAGACTCGGCAGCGCACGGACATCGAACCGGCATCGACGACGGAGAAGCCTACACTTCGCTCGCGTTATTGTTGCGGTTTGCTCACTTTGTGTCGGATAGATGGGGCGAACTGACGAAATCGTAGACGCCGTTTCGCCATCATGCGGAAAAGGGGCATTCAGGCACCCTGTCTGTCTGCTTATGGAATGTTTGGTGCCCTTGGCCCAGCCAGTTTTTAGATGGCTTATCACCATGTCTCTGATTCTTCCAAAGTTGATCGTTCTCGACTCAGCAACCCTAGCGAAGGTGTCGCGTGACTACTGGAGTCGGGATAAGGCTGACAGGGACAATGCCCGGGCATTCATTGATCGCCTGTTGGAGCAGAGCGTTTACATTACCTTCACGCTGACGCATCTGATGGAGCTCTCCCAACACGGGGACGACGGCGTTGTGCGTGACAGGATTAGATTTCTACTGAGGCTTCCCCTCGTCGCGTGGTTGCGCCCCTACGATAATTCATGGTTTCCCGGAAGTGTTCTTCACCTTTTGCAGCGTGAACTCCATGCAGTGGTTCACGATGGAAAGCGTGATTGGCAAGCGATTGTCGAGTGTGTTCGCTCGGACGTTTGGGAGACGGGGACGGGGGCCGAGATTTTTGAAGGCGACGATCGGTTGTGGCTCGTACTACGAGATATGGCGCGACACAACCAGCGGCACGCCCAATATGTGGCGTCCGTTCTCCGGGCCCAACCGGGCAACGTCAACAATCTGACTGTCGCCGAAATAAAACAACTCTCGAAACTATCAAGAGCGGAGCGAGACGCATGTATGAGAAGGTTTGCCGTGACCATGAAAACGCAATTGCAGCGGCACGGCGACCAGCGGCTGGAGAATCCCGAGGACGTGGCCGCTTCCTTCGCGATTGATACGCTTCGGGATGTGCAGACGATCGAGGATGCGGGCGGAGACTTTTTGCAGAAGATGCTGGAATTTCAGGGCGTTCCGGAAGACCTCGTGAGTGATGGCATGACCGTAGAAGACATCGGCCGCCTCGCGGTCTACACGACGCAACTGTCGAGTTTTAGCAAAGGCTTGTATCCTCGCGCCGCCGTTACCGTCCATGACGTCCCACCTGAAACCCTACCTTCATACGTTCTGGAACACAGGCTGGCAAGGATTCAGCGACGTGCCGAACGCGTATCGGGAAGTGACTTTGGCGATGTCCACATCGCCCCTCTCACGCTTTATGCAGACGGGGTTGAGGTCGACAAGCGAACCCATGAGTATCTCACGCAGTTGAAGCGAGCTTGCCCGGAGATGGCGGGGCTGATACGGCCGTTCTTCCGCTCGAAGGATTACGCAGACATCCCAGACCACAGTGGTGTCGCTGCGTGAGTCGACTGATCTGATATGCCCATTCTGGCCCATGTATCCCTTCGACAACGAAGGTCTAGACCGGTCGTCTCGTGATACCGTTTCCTTTCTGGGCGACTTAATACATACGTCTTCTCCCGCGAGCTGCGATGATGCGATTTTAAGCGAGAAGGCCGAGAGTGTTTGATCGCTGCTATAGGGCTGTCGCCTATCGTCCTGCGGCCAAACCCAGACCGGGCTTCCCCGCACGCGTTTAGCCGCTCACGCTGACGCCCTGCTATTGCTTCGGCAGATCAACGGACAGCCGCTGATTTTCTTTGACCGGGCAATTCTACGCCGGTATGGTATTCATAGAATGATGTTGCGCACCACGGCACGCATCGGTACGGCTCAATGGTGCCCAGAGCCTGGGGCGTGAGCACCAAGCTAACATTAGTAGAGTGATGGGATGTACGTCGAGCATGAATCCATTATGGCCGCACAGTCTGGCGTGCTTCGAACTGCCCCAGTAAAAGCAGCTCATCCGATTTCCGTCGAATTCGGTGGTCCATCGATCTCTCCATCATCCAACTCCACGCTCGGGATGGCGAGGAAGCGCGATGGTGCAAACTGTCACGCCTGCTGATACACTGTAGCCGTCCTCGGAGCCGTAAATGAAGACAATTTCCAAATGGGTGAAAAACGCCTATGTGAAACTCGTTGACCCGGAACGCGAGGAGCGTGTCAACTCTTTGGTGTTGGCAATCAGAAAAGCGCTCAAGGCAGGAACACGGCAATTCTCTCTGTCCAAAACTGTTGCAGGCATAGAACACACACCAAATGACCTGGAGCTTGCAAAGGAGCGAGTCTACCGCCGTCTGCTCACCAAACTTTGGAAAGACGAGCAACTCACAGATCGGGAAAAACAGTTCAACGCTTTTGTCATCAGCCGTCTGGAAATCTCTCGCGCGACCGCCAACGCAATAAACCTTGGATTAGCACAAGAGTGCTTCGGAGCGGCTCTGGCTGAGGCAATGGATGACGGTGTACTAGAGCCTGCGGAAGAGGCTCGTTTGCACCAGATCGCATCGTCTGTCGGTTCAACGGTTCCAGATTTTGTCCAAAGCTTCTTTCTCGCCGAGGGTGAAAGCTTCCTTCGGGGCGTTTTCTTGGCATGCATTGATGACAATCACATCTCTCAGGATGAATGGGACAATCTGCTCCATACGACCAGGAAATTGGGAATCGCCCAGAGTGAGATGCTAGAGGCTATTCAGCCACAGGCGCGACAGTTTGTTGAGCACGTGTTGGCAGATGCGAAAGCTGACGGTCGCCTATCTGCTCAAGAGGACGAAACCCTTCAATGGCTGCTGAGTAACCTAAGGCTCGCTCCGCAGTTCGGTCAGTACGTAAAGCAGCAAGTCTCACTTCTACGCCTTTTGACGGAAATACAGGATGGACGGCTTCCTTCAATTTCGCATCCCAGCGGTGTAGAGATCCGTTCCGGCGAGATCGTGCATTGTTCTAGCCCTGCTGTGTGGAGACATTTGCGGATTCTCAAGAGTGGACGTCATGTCGATGAACACGTTGGAACACTCACGCTGACCGACAACCGTTTAATTTTTTGTTCGCCTACGAAGTCTCAAACACTCAAGTATCGCAGAATAGTCTCCCATCAAGGAGGATTGGATCGAATCGCAGTTCAGGTCGACGGAAAGCCAATCAATTCATATCTCCTGAACGAACTATCGCCCATACCGTACGCAGTTTTCGAGTCTGCGATTGCGATGGCGAATCAGACGAAAGTGGTGAACACAGAGGGCTTGCCGTCTAGACACATTCCGCGCGAAGTACGCCAGCGGGTCTGGCAAAAATATGGCGGACGGTGTGCTGAATGTGCCGCTTCCGACTATCTGGAATTCGATCACATCATCCCTTTTGCGAAGGGCGGCAGCAACTTTGATTCAAATATCCAACTCCTTTGCCGCCGATGCAACCTCAAGAAGTCTGATCACATTTAGCCGTCGTTCTGACGGAACACGTATGGCATGGCACGAATTGAACGCCAGCCACATTCGATTGCAAAAACTAGAATTCGGCGCTCTCGGCTTGGTTGCCTATCGCCGCAATCGACGTGCCGTGTAACGAACGAACGTTTTCAGTAAACAGCGACCCGCTGATCATGCTGCCGGCGTTTTCATTCGCGGACTAGAGTCTATGCAAGCATCTTGGGATTTGAGTTGGAGGGTGCAGTTCGAACCATGACGTCATTCTTCTAGATGAAGAGTTGTCGGTACACAACGAAGATCGCCATTTGCCCAACGTGGCGTCCGGTCACCCCAGCAGCAGGTTCCCCACGGCACGAAATGCACTCACTGGGCCGTAGAATCGATTTGGATGTGAAACCTGATACTTTCCTCGTGTCGTGGCTTTGAAATGCTTTGGCGCTCCCAGAACTGCACTTTGTAGCCGCGACCTGATTTGGAAATGCTGTCTCTTTTCCCGCAACCGTTGCCGTTCCTCGTAGGATACGAACCAGGCACTGCGCATGCCGGGACACACGCGAAACCTCGTCCGTCATTCCAAGCTCGGGGCAAATTTGCCCGAAGCTGCTAATTGGCTTGCGCGCACCGGACACGCCCACCTGTGTCGCGAAGGCGCGCTTCAATGGCCAGGACCGTTTTGTGGTCGATGTGATGGCGCAACTGCAGAGGTCTATTTCACCGCCATCCGTTTGGGTTGAGCCATCGGAACAACGGTTTGTCCAACTTCGTTCAATTTCGCCAACCCACAACTCGCATCGGACTCAAACTTCGGACTATGTGCTGTTTCGCCCCTTTCGAGTCCTTCACGCCTCCCCGAGTCATATTCTGTGCGCACACGGGCGAACCTATTCTCTTCTATCTCAGCGCCGAAATGCGGATGCATCGCGATCGGGAACTACCGGCTGACAGATCATCGAGCTACTACATCGCTCGGTTTCCGACTTCGCTTCCCCCAGCAGGACGCTCAACTGTGAATTTGAAGAACGCAGTGACAGAATCAATCGAATGCGTTGGCTGATTCGTCTTGTTCGTAAGGAATACGTACTAGCGGAGCGGTTTTGCCATCCGCAGGACGCGAAATCGCGGAATTGGAAAACGACTCGGCCATCTTGCTGCGACCGTCATCCCACGACGTTTATAGAGCCGTCGCGCCCCTTCGTTCTTCGCAGCGACATCAAGCACGAGACGAGTGGCGTCTGTACCGGTCGCACGCTCCTCCATAGCATCAATCAACATGGATCCGATGCCCTCGCCGCGACACTCCGACGCGACGGCAATCGACTGCAGGTAAAAATCACCGGTTTTGATCGCATTGAGGAAGCGCCAAAGCGATCCGGCAACCATTTGAATCAGGGACATACGCAATGCCGAAAAGCTTCGCGCTTTCCTCAACACTTCGTCGGAGCAAATGAAATGCTGTTGAGCGGTGTAGCCCGCTGCCGTTCCAACGATCACAGCGTCGCGCTCGGCGACAAGGACGTTCTCGAACGAAAAGTCATGTGCGGGAGTCGCAAATGTATCGGCAATGACATCTGCAAACTTCGCTCCAAGCATGAGCCCGATGAATCCATCGGCCGCTTGATCGAGAAACTTCGCATAGGCCAAGCCCTCCTCGAACGTCGGATTGGCAGGACGGATCACGATTTCGCTATTTGGATCCCTGTTCACTTCCGAAGACCTTTTGACTGACGAACCTGGCTTGGCGGCAGTTGCTGAGGATAGCGCGGGCATGGACGTATCTCCAAAGGTTATGTGTTCCTGGCCACAACGCTCGACGAGTTCGGATGCCTTTGTTCGCGCGGGTGAAGCTTGGCCCCGAATCGCCGCGTCACTCGGATCAGGAATTCGTCCACCGCCGCGCGAAGCTGGGACACACCGGGTTCCTCGTATGGGAAATGACCGCAGCCTTCCAGAATCACCATTTCCTTTTCACAACCAAGCCGATCGAAGAACGGCTGGCTGACCGCAAGAGGCGTCCATTGGTCGTCGGCGGGATGGGCCAGCAGCACCGGACATAGGTCGAATTCTTCCGGAGCGATCGGCAAGTCATACGCTGTCATCGAGCGGTAGAACTCAAGGTTGATGCGTGCCCCGCCCACCAAAGGATCCTCAATAAAGATGCGTGAGAACGCGGGATCGTTGGTCATCCTTTCCATCCTGGAAATCCTGCGCGCCGGAATGTTCAAGCGACCGGTGAGCTCTGGCAACGCATTCATGATCACGAATGCAAGTCGGCTCCAGACTTTGCTGCTGGCTAGCGCGTTCCGAGCATCGGCGTCCCGTGGGTCAGCCAGAGTGGTCGCGATCACTCCCCGAACGTCACCACTCGCAGCCGCCGCGTTGTAGGCGAGCATTCCGCCCAGACTGCCGCCAAATGTCACGACCGGAAGGCCATCGCGTTCCTGCTCGCGCGCGATCAAGTCGGTCACCAAGGCGACCCATGAGCGGTAGTGTGGATCGTAATCGGAACCGGGTAAAGTCAGGCCAAAGCCGGGCAGATCAGGCGCCACGTAGCTGTAACCGAGACTGTGCACGAGCGCACCGAATGCACTCACTAGCCGGCCTGTGCCACCGCCGCCGTGCAGGACGATGATTTTCAGGGAAGCGTTCTCAGCATCGAGGCGATCCAGATGGACCTTCGTTCCCCGCCACATCCACCATTCCTCGACCGGGTTGTGCGGCAGCCGCATAACCTCTGGCAGAAACGGCAGATACCTCCGCCAGTAGTCGTCTGCGGCATAGGTCTTGGACAAAGACATGGTCTACCTCCCTTCGGCATCCTCGGGATTCCAACTTCGCTTGTTTATGGTCTAGCTAGTCGCCGTCCTCCACTCACGGAAGTCGAGAATCCGCACTCCGCGGCCTGCGCGATTTCGATGGGCTCATGTGCACAATCGCACGGATGAAAGAACTGTTTCTAGTCTCAGAAGACTCCGCAAATCTCAGGCCAACAAATGCCGCCGTTTTCGCCGCGCTGAGAGCGAGTGATTGCTTTCGGCTATTGCGTCTCTCCTTTCGGGCTTGAAGCATCATGACGATGTCCTGTTTCTCTCCACCACAAACCCGTAACAACCAGTTGTGTGATACTTGCCAACAGGAACGCCGCAATCAGCGATGTTGAAAACCATGTCGAAAACGGTTGGCTTCCGGCAAGCAGCAGGCTGATGTGAAGGACGCCTCCGCACACGCCGGCTACCCCCGTCATCAAGGAATACCAACACCATGCGCGATCTCCGCGGGCCGCCAGCATTTTCCCGTAAAGAACGAATGCAACCAGTGGCAGATGTAGCGCCACAAATGCGATTGGGCCGCTGGGAATGTGAAACAATTCCCATTCACGCCAATAGGCAGAATCGATTTCGTGACAGATTAGCAGGGTGGAGTTTACCAAATACACGACCCTCGGCACGCGAAATGCATCATTGGTAGATTGCGTCGGCTGACTGGCGTCGAATCCGTTGTTTGCTGCCATCGATCGCTCTCGTGCTTGAATTCGGCGCCGCGTCGTAGCGGCTTGATGCTCACCTTCATAGCAACCACGGCAAAACATGCGCCAAAAAACAATTGAGGATCAGCATGTCAGGAGCCCAACCATACCGCGTTCGCATTTTCGCCATTGTGCTTGCCCTTGGCGAGTGTGTCTTGCTTGTTCGCACGATACTGATGATCCAGGGAACCGATGATGACTGAAGAAGATATTCTCCGCTTCGTGCTACTGTTTGCAACGGTCGTGCAGACAGGCATCAGTATCTACTACCTGCGCCAGGCCGGAGCCGCGACGACCTTATTCAAACACCGGCAGGAAAGTTTGTTGCTCACCGGGGCGATCGTCCTGTCATATGTCGCTTACGTGCTGATTGTGCTGGCATACCTGATACAGCCGAATTGGACAGTCTGGGCAAGCTTTGCTCCTCCCACATGGATGCGGTGGTTTGGTGTGATCATTCTGCTGGTTGGAGAAGTCTTCGTCATACGTGGCTTCCGCAATCTGGGCAGCAACCTCACCATCAGCCCCTCAACGAAAGAAGGCCACCAGTTGGTAACAACCGGCAGTTACGGCTGGGTCCGGCATCCGCTCTACTCGGGAGTCTTCGTCCAGTCGGTGGGAGTGTACCTGCTGATGGCAAACTGGTTCGCAGCAGTGTCCGCCGCCACATTCTGTATCCTTATTGCATTGCGCACACGCATTGAAGAAGACAATCTCGTGGCCCAGTTCGGAGACGAGTATCGTCAGTACCAGCAGCGTGTTGGAATGTTCGTTCCACACAAGGAAAAGTGCCAATCCATCCTGCAAACCACGCCAGGCATGGTGGTTGTTTCGCTGCTGAGTTATGCGATGCTCGCAGGCATACTGTTTGGACTGGCTGGTCGATGGGATCTTCCATGGTTCTGGTTGACCCTTGCAACATTCGCAGGCTCACATTTGGTCACGATTGCCGTCGTCATTCGTGATGATCCAGAATTGGCTCGAGAACGGATGAAACCAGGAGCCGGCGTGCCGGGTTGGGATAAGACCGTCTTGAGACTCTTTGGCATCCTAACTTTAGCGAATCTCGTGGTGAGCTCGCTGGACGTCGGTCGCTGGCAGCTTTCTGATTCAGTACCGCAACTTCTGCAGGCGTTCGGGCTGGTAGGGATCGCGGCCGGAATGGCAATGATCACGTGGTGCATGGTCGTCAACACTTTCTTTGCCAAGGTCGTTCGCATTCAGGAGGACCGCGGCCATCAAGTCATTGACTCCGGTCCCTATCAATACGTCCGCCATCCAGGCTATGTCGGTTGGGTGATTCTGTGGTTTTCATTCAATCTGGCGCTGGGATCATGGCTGGCCGTCAGTGGCTCCTTCCTCGTGAATGCCGTGATGGTTGTACGGACAGTGCTTGAGGACCGCTTCCTTATCGAGAATCTCGCCGGATACGACGAATACGCCAAACGAGTGAAATCGCGGCTGCTCCCCGGAATCTGGTAACCGTGATCAGGCTGTCGCATTCTCTGTCTCCATAACCACGCTTCGTCTGCCGTGTTGTTTGCCCCAGAGAAAGATCGCGGCAAGCGCCAATATGATCGTACATGGGAACGCAGATCCGATTCCAAGTGGAGCGATCGCCAGACCAAAGATCACAACTCCTGCGATGGCGGGCCTGGTTAAGCGGCCCCCCAGAAACATCCCGGCTGCAATGAGCAACTGCCCGGCTGCGATCGGCAGCACTACGGCTTGCGCGTGCGTGGCAAACCAACCGCCAATGAACTGCCGGTAGATTTCCAGCACAGCGAAGTCTTTGTAAAAATGATAAGCCTCTGGCGTGGTCAATACGGTATAGGTATTGACGATCGAAGCGAGCAGGAAGATCACTCCAAACGCGATGCGTCCAGCCGTCGGAACTTTCCACGTCAGTCCCAACACGGTCAGCGCGATCGCGTTCGAGATGGTGTAGTGGATCCAATACTCGTGAAGATGTTCCATTGTCTGCTTCGAGTCGTCTACCCATTCATGTGCATGAACACTTTGGGGTCGATGCTAACAGCGCATAGAAAACCGCCCCAGAACGCTCCGGGAATACCGGGGGTGAGTACGTCCTGCCCGGTTAGGTAGAGCCCCGCAATCGGCGTCTTCATGCGTAGGGCGTCGGTCGTGATGCGATGCGGCGTCACATCGAGCCCGTAGAACGAGCCCATGCGGTGGCCTGTTATCGACGCCGTCGCCAACGGAGTCGAGAGTTCGTGGAAGACGATCAGTTCGGCCAGCCGCGGGAAGTACTTCGCGAACTGCTTCAACAAGGTTTGTTCAATCCGCTTCTTGAATGATTGGTACTCGGCACCGCGTTCGCCTGCGGGAACATCAGCCCATTTCTCGACGGTTGACCAATCGGACCACACCATCATTTCGCCGGCGTATTTCTTCTCCGGGCCGGGATCATGAGCCGGGTCTTTCATCGACGCAAACGAAACAAACATGCCCGGAGGCGCGTTATCGGGGGCGTCCGTCCAAACCGCATCGACTTCGCCGGTGGGATACAGCCAGTGATTGAACTTCGTCATCCCGGCAGCTTCAACGTCGCCGGCAAAGCCGAGAAACAACGAATAATGACAGATGTTGGGTCCGATCGAACGAATCTCATTCACCCATTCGTTGTGGCCGTGTCCGTCGGGCAACAGCCGATCGACCGTTTCGCGAGCGCCGATGTTCGACACGATATGTTTTGCGAAGAACTTCTGTCCGTCGGACGTCTCGACACCCGTGACAACACCGTCCTCCATGATCAACGACGTGACTTCGACCCCCGCGCGTGTCTCCCCACCGCTGTTTCTGATGGTGGGCAACAGATGTTCGGCAATCGAGGACGCCCCGCCGACGGGATAGTACGCGCCGGCTTCCAGATAGGAATTCATGACTGCGGCGTGAATCGCAAAACTCGCCGTGGTTGGTCGACCACCGAAGTCGCCCCACTGGGCCATCAGGACTTTGGCAAGTTCCGCATTGTCCGTGATTTCATTGACGACTTCCGCGGTTGTGCGTTCGCAGAATCTGCTGAACTTCTTGCCTCGCCACCACTTCACGGCCGATGCAAACACGGACGGCATGGATCGCACCTGCCCGACGGTATCTAGGGCGTCGCGGCCGTCGATGATCGCGTCGAACCACTTGTCGATGGCTTCTGCTTCGTCGGGAAAGCGTTCCTTCAAATCCATTCGCTGTGCTGAAGCCGGACGTGAGAGTTTCAGCGGAGTCGCGTCGCCGATGTGCAGCGTATCGTAAACGGAGCCAATCGGAGCCAGTTCGATCGGCGAGTCACACAACCATTCCAGCATCGCCGTTTCGGATTCATCCGGACCGAATCCGCCGAGGTAGTGAAGTCCGGCGTCCCACGAAAACCCTTCTCGCGAAAAACTATGCGTTTGACCACCGAGCTTGTCGTACTGTTCCAGCATCAGCACCTTGTGTCCCAATCTGGAAAGTGCTGCGACGGTAACCATGCCGCCCATACCCGACCCAATGACGATGATGTCCCACTCGTTTTTCATGATTTCCCCCGGATAGTGTGAACAGCGGAGATATCCCGTGCTTCGACAATGCGTCTTTCGACGTTATGCCGCACGACAACAGCTCCAATCTCGTCAGGACGGGCATGCAAAGCCATCGTGTTCCTACTTTGCGTTGCGACCAGTCCATGGCCAATCCACGGGTTCATTCTGGATCTCCCACCTTCAATAGCTGCTTCCCAAAGTTCTTCCCCGTGAACAACCGGTTCAGCGTGTCGGGGATGTTCTCGAAACCCTGCTGCACATCCACCGCGTATGCGATTTCGCCGCTCGTCGCCCAGCCCAATAGGTCGGGGATGGCGATGTCCACGCGGTCCATGTAGTCAAGGACGATGAAGCCCTTCATGTGGCCGCGCTGCACCACAAGGTTCATCAGGTTGCTGGGTCCGGGGACGGGATCAACGGCGTTGTAGGAGGAGATGGCGCCGCAAAGCACCACGCTGGAGTGCAGGGCCAAGTGGTTGAGCCCGGCTTCCAGGATGTCGCCACCCACATTGTCGAAGAAGACGTTGACCCTGGTTGGACAGGTCTCGCCGATGCGGGCGTCGACGTCCTCGTTCTTATAGTCGATTGCGTCGTCGAATCTCGCGACGTCTTTGAGCCACGCGCACTTCTCGGGCCCGCCAGCAATGCCCACCACCCGGGCGCCTTTGATGCGGGCGATCTGGCCGGCCACGGATCCCGTGGCACCGGCGGCACCCGAGACCAATACGGTATCGCCTTTCTTGGGCTTGCCCAGGTCCAGCATGCCCCAGTAGGCAGCGAGCCCGGTGGTGCCGAGTATGGAAAGAGCCATTTCCGGCGGCGTACCCTTGGGCAACTTGTTCAGGCCCATCCCGATGCCTCCAGGGGCCTGCACGGCGTAGTCCTGCCAGCCGCCGTCGGTCTGCACCAGGTCACCGTCAGCAAACTCTGGATGGCGGCTGGCGGTGACCTGTCCCACCGAGCTCGCGCGCATGACTTCACCGATCTTCACCGGGGGCAGGTAGCTCTCGGCGTCCTCTATCCAGAGGCGCTGGGTGGGGTCGAAGGACAGACAAAGGTTGCGCACCAGCACCTCGCCATCCTGCAACTCGGGCACCGGGCCCTCGCGAAACTCGAAAATGTGCTTGCCGACCATTCCTTCGGGACGCTCTGCCAGTAGCCATTGCCGGTTTGTTGTCATTGGGATGTCCTTGCGTTGGGTGAATTTGTCTGCGCGCCCGCTCGGCGCGCGGGCGTAACGCCCTGCAGCCAAAATTTCAGGCTCCTGATCGCACTGGATGAGGGTGATGCACAGCGGGGATGTCCCAAGCTTCGACGATTTTTCCATCTACGATGCGCCACACAACAACCGCGTCAATCTCGACCGGTGCGCTCTCCAACACCATTGTGTCTTTGACGTGCACCACCACCAACTCATCACCAACCGTGGTGATCGAGACGGGGTTGACCTTAAAGGTGCCGCCAGAGAAGTTTCGGATCGTCTCGAAGAAGTCTTGTAGCCCGGTCAGCCCAACATAGTCTCCCTGATGTTCGGGCAAACACGGATTGAAGAAATGCCAGACAAAGTCTTCCGACAAAACGTCAGCGATTCCGGCAAGGTTCGCAGGGTCATAGCGGCTTAGAAGAGCGACGTTGGGGTGTGTTTCAGTCATTTTCTCGGATCCTTTGTTTGCTTTGGTTGTCGCTTGCGGCGAAGGAACATCAAATTCATGCCGTCGCTGCCTCAGTTCGCCCGGCCAACTGAACAGCAGATTCGTTGGCGAATTGGTCAATCGCGTCCCAGTCCGTGTACACGTAGTTTCGCGATGTATCGGTGTCGCCGCCTCCACGCTTGACGATCATCTTCATCATCCGGCGTTTAATGAAGCCGTACTTTCGATAGAGAAGTGCTCCGGCAACGATGGACGTTGACGTGGGTTCCCAACCAGTTTGTTTAGACATCGAGTCGCATCGCCCTGTTGTTCCTCGTTGCCCGCGGCGGACAAGCTGACCTAAAAGAATGCTGAAGGCTGCTCGTTCAACGCCGAACGGTTTTCCGAGACGAACTTGACAAGTTGCAGAGGATGCTTGCCGCCGTGAAGCGGTCCGCCAGCGATCACTCCGTCGTAATCTTCAAGTGGTCGTTCCGGCCGCGAGCGCGCGATATCGCACAGTTCCACCGCACAGTCGGCGTGCCGAAGTGCGGACACGATTCGTTCGGCAATCTTCGCGATATGTCCGTCATACGTCGTGTAGGCAACGAGCAGCTTCGGCATCGAATGGTCCTCCGAATCACGAGCATGCGAAGTGTCTGAGTCGTCGGGAATGAACGCATTTTGCGTGCCGACAGTAGCAATATGTGCAAGTTGGCACGCTCGTTGCGGTCAATCTGCTCCCTGTGTTACTCCCCAAGGCAAGGAGCAAGTGATGAAGATTCTGGTCTATGGCGCAGGAAATATCGGTTCGCTCTACGCAGCAAAGCTGAAGGACGGCGGTCATGACGTCACCGCCCTCGCGAGAGGAGGTCGCTTGCATGAAATCCGCGAGCAGGGAATCCTGCTGCACGACTTTCACAGCGGGCAAGAGTCCACCACGCGGATCGAAGCCATTGAACGACTCGATCCTGAAGACGCATACGACTTGGTGTTGGTGATCTTGCCAAGAAACGGCGTAAGCGAAATCTTGCCGATTCTCGCGGCGAACCAGAATTCACCGAGCGTCATGTTCTTTGGGCACAATGCCGGCGGGTGTGAGGAAATGATCGAAGCGCTCGGTCGCGAACGAGTACTGCTTGGCTTTCCGGGCGCGGCCGCTGTGCCCCACGACGAATACATCCGATACATCATCCTCGATCCACATGAGCAACCAACGACGATCGGAGAGCTCGATGGTTCCGACTCGAAACGCATCAAGTCATTCGCCACGGCACTACAGTCTGCTGGATTCCCAAGTACGATTTGCCCGAACATGGATGCGTGGCTGAAGACCCACGCTGCCGAGATTAGTCCAACTGCGAATGCCTTGTACATGGCAGGTTCAGACATCAACGGGCTAAAGCACAATCGCAAAGCACTCGTCCTGATGAGTCGAGCCATTCGAGAAGGCCACCGCGTCCTGTCGGCGCTCGGTATTCCCATCACGCCATCGAGCCACAAGATCTTCCGTCGGATTCCTGAATTCCTTTTTGTGGCGATCGCACGACGCAAGCTTGCTGACAAGGCTTGGAGCATCAAGATTGGTCACGCCTTGGCTGCGCGGAATGAAATGAGAACAATCGCAGACGAGTTTCGAGAACTTGCTCGCCGGTCAGGCGTTGCCACACCAGCGATCGACCAGCTCAGGTCTTACCTCGACGCCACTAATGCGTCTGCGGATAGCCATCGTGATTCTCGCATCAATGCAGATTACGAGCTTACCCGCGAAGTCGACAGTGCAAGATGAAACGGCTCGCTAGAGCTCTCGCAGTCATTGGCGGAGCTCTCACTCTCGCGGTGCCGATCTTGCTGATTTGGGCCTATTGGCTGTACCGACTTTCGAGCCCGCGTCCTACAAGGTGGTTGTCCCGGATTACTGGCCAACGGATGGCTGGCGCCATTCAACACTTGAAGATCAGGGAATGAACTGGGCAAGGTTCGTAGCAAAGAAAGAGTTTTATGAGTAAGTGTCAGCACCTCAATGCACTTTACTGAACGCTCTGGGTCATCACAGTGGTGATATTCGCGCAACCGTCCGAAAGCTCGCCCGGAGACTCGAATCCAGGAGACTGAGTTAATAACGAACGATGGGCGCAACTGCATCGTTCTCCCACACCGACAGCACGAGCCGGAGTCTTTTTCGTGACGGAGATTGCATCGCCGTTGCATCGCCCGCCACGAGGAAGTCGGCGTTCCGAGCAGCGGTGGTTTCCTCCGACCGCAGTTTGGTGGAGCGAAAAGCGGGGTCAAATTGATGACGCTTGGCCGTTTGCGACGAGTTCCGTTCGTGACTAAGGACTAACCGTCCGATGTTTTTTAGAAACTGACAACCGAGCCAAGTTTGCGATGCCTACCCCTCATCATCCTACTCTAGGCTTGTGCGGAGCGGGCGAATTACTCTCAGCCTGATTGGCGCTGGCCGATACATGTGCACAAATTGCGTCAGGCGTGGGAGGATGTGTCTGGCCATATGCTCGATTCTGCGTTGGGCATCGAACACTAACGTCGAGTGAATCGCACGACTCAGTCCGATCGTCGCGAAATCCAACATCCTGCGCGGCTCGCCATGACGATCGAACGATTGGACGCGACACAAGACGCGCGCGTCGGACGCCAGAATCGATTTGGATTCGACGTCCGACGCTTTCTTCACGTCGTGGCCTCGAAATGCTTTGGCGCTCCCAGAACTGCACCTTGTAGCCGTGACCCGAACTGGCAACGCGGCGCTCCTCCATCTGTAGTTGCGGACCTCCTTGCCGGTGATGGGTGTGTGACAACCCCATCTATGCGAGAGAGGCCTTTTTCATCTATATCAGTTCGCCGTCACCAAGATCCAACATCTGCCTCCGGTCAAAGCTTGCGAGCGATGTGGGAGCAGAACGGGAATCGAGAAAGTCCAGGTTCCGACCGACACACCTGGGTGGAAGATCACTCATCGATACTGCCCTGAATGCCGCGCCTGGCTCGATGGACATTACCCGCACTGGCTGAAAGACCGGAGCGAGATCGACAAACTGTATCGAAAGCTCGACAACCAAAAACCCCCGGAACACTGACGGCGGCAATCAACTTACGACACCGCCCGAACGCGTTTCTCGCTGCCTCACGGACGGTTTTGGTGGCGCCTCGATCGACGGTGAATCGCATCCGGTCGCACCACATCGTTGGTCCCATCTCAGCCTATCGAGCGTCATTCTTCGAGCATTTACCTGAATGGGCCGGCAGCGAAGGCCAACTGCTCCAGCAGAGTTGGGATGGACCGGGGCACTGCTCCTGTGCGGCGATGCGTTCATTACTGTGGCGAAAAATACCGATTAGGTCGTCGTTCACGGAACGGTCATAGGCGCGAACATCGGTAGGCGAATCAACTACGCCTGGTCGTTGATCTCACCATGTCAGCCGGCGCGAGAGCCGTCGAGCGTGAGGAATACTGCGGGATCGCTGAGACAGAAGCCAGTAGAGCGCGTTCGTCCGAGGACGCCCCGGCGCCGTCGGTAAAGACGGGGCATCTTGGCCCGTGGGCCGAGTCAGATCAAGTCGTGGCGACTACAAGTAAACCCCCCGCGGCGCAAAACGCACTTATCGGACCCCAGAATCGATTTGGATTTGATACCCGAGACTTTGGTCATGCCGTCGCCTTGGAATGCTTTGGCGCTCCCAGAACTGCACTTTGTAGCCGTGACCCGAACCGATAACGTTTCCCTGCGTCCCTCAACCGCTGCCGTTCAGCGTCGGAAATCCGTCGTTTCCGCCTCGGTCGCACAATCGCGGCAACAGCGTCGAACGCGTCGACATGGAACCGCACGGACCGTTCGCGTTCGCCGTCTTGGATCAGTTCGCACCCGGAGATTGCTGCAACACGCTTGGCCATAGTGTTGTGGTTGTCCATCTCGACGACTAGCAGGTCACCGCCGTTCGGGTAGATCGTGCCAAACTGGCAGGGAATCTGCATCATCCACGGATCGAGGTTCTCCCGGCGTACTCCCTTGTGGGCGTAGCACGGGTCATATGAGATTCTGAGGCGGCTGCCGAATCGCTGCCGTATATTGATACATTCCATCGTCTTTGTCTCCATCGTTTGGAGTTGGTCTCGGCTGACATCCGACGTCGTCGAGTCCGTAGGTTGACAGTCCACGTGCGATTCGCCGCAGCAGGTGCGATTGGTTAGCGCCGGCATTCCACCTCGATTTCCTAGCGAGTCGGGTCATACGTCATTCGATGAATCCTCCCGTTCGTCCGTTTTCACCGGTGTGTCTATCTCGGGCAGTTCGTCGAGGAGGCCCTCTTCGAAAAACCGCTGCCTCAACTCTGGAGAATACGCAACGATTCTCGCGACAGCCCCCAGCAGCAGGCTGCGACGCTGCTTCATTTCAGCTCTTAGCTTTCGCCTTTGTTTCGTGAACGTGAGACCCCGCGGGGTGTTTTGCAGTCCGACTTTCTTGAAACGTGCCCACGTAACAGAGTAGTTAACTGATGCATCCAACAACGCATCGGCGGGTTCTTCGTACGTCCAAACCCATTCCAGCATGTCGACGTCGTTCAGGCCCGTTGTTGGCAATTTACAGTTCATCGTTCGATTCCAATTCAAGAGTGTCAGTGTCATTCAACGCGTCTGCGCAGTTCGTTGTCTTCGCTCGTTCGGCGTGCAGGGGTCTCCAAGACGGGGAAAACGCGGTTGTATAATTGAACGCCAATTCCACCCCGGGGCGTCCCCATCTTTGATGTACGGCGTCGTAAGCCGCGTTTACGACGTCTCTCAGCACGACAAATTCCCTCGTAGGTATGTTTGCCCCGATTCGTCTAAGCGACGCCTGAGATTCCGTCCTGCGTATTCGTAACATGATGTGTTGGACGCGATATTTGATTCCATGCTGCTCAAGTGTTGGCGCTGCCTAAGTGACATTCACTTCTGGACTCACGATCGTTGTGATTGCGTTACGCAGGTTTTCTCAGTCGAAGAACTCCGTTGTGCATCCATCGTCGTTTCAAGATGCAAGTGGCCCCCGTTAGGACGTACCACCCCTGTGCAGCCAACCCGGAATTGACAATCCAGCCAACCCTATCGGATTCTGTTCCCCAGGAGCCGGACATCTCTGCCGGGCCAGGGATTGTGTTTCGACTCCTCCCGGCCAGTGTGTGGTCGCCAAACCGGGTATCTACGCCGCTGCACTTTGTTCGCGACAGCTTTCGGGCCTCAGCCCAAGGTACTGCCACCGTTGAACCCCGTTTGCCACTCCAAACCGTGGCTATATATTCCTGGCGATGTTTGGAACTCGAATCTCATCGCACACTCCTTCTCCAGACGTCGATCTTTTTCAAGGCGTCTTGGAACGCGTGCACGACGGCATCTGAGACATCAGTAGGGCCCCCATACAGATTCAGCGCCAAAAGGTCGGCTTGCCTGACTGCCGCATCGCCCGCCGCGATTACCGATTCGAAAGTACCGGGCTCCGGTTTCGGTTTCTTGCGGCGCTTCCACGTTTTGCTTCCGGGCTTTTGGGAAATCGGCTGGTCGGATGTCATTTGTCGGTGCGCCGCGTCGACCGATTTGTTATTCAACTTCGCACGTATCTTGGCGGCACGGTCGTCGTCGCCCGCAGTCTCAGCGGCATCGATCGCTTCGATGACTTGAGCCGATTTCGCAACGGTTCGCCCCGAGATTCCAAAGATTTCACCAACCTTGTCGCGAGTCTTCCTCGTGCTTTTTCCATCGTGGTTTCCAGCTTGTGGCAAATTTTCCACAAGCTGGGGACTAGGTCCTCCAGTACTTGTCCGTTGCCGGTTCCGGGCTTGTTTGGACTCAATTTCCGTAAGCCGCTTACATTCCCGGGCGAGCTGCTCGGTCGTCTTGGAGCGTTGAACATTGGCGATGATTAACGCCCGTTCGATGTCCAGGTCGTCACGCAATTCACTGACGACCACGGGAACGCCGTCCAGACCAGCGGCGATCGCTGCACGGTAACGCCTGTGCCCGCTGATGATGACATTGTCGCACGTGACGATGAGCGGCGTGAGTACGCCACCTTTACAACTTTGGATAAAGTCGGCATCGGTATCGTCGCCGTAGATTTCGGCGTTTGTTGGGTGGTGTGATAGTTCACGTGGGTCGAGCATCAGCACTGTTGACTCAGCCGTGTCGACAGTTGGTTTTGACATTGCCCTAAGCCTCCTAGAAAGGTGTGATTGTTGCCACTGTCATATGATTCCCGAATTGTCGCCCCGCCAGCGCCAACTGGAGGAGCGTTCTGTATGCCCATCAGTGACACCGCTATAGGACGGATGAAGGTCAGAAAAACTCGACAACGTCCGAATCTCTTTTTTTCCGGCGCCTGGCCGACTGCCGTCTGTCGCGGTGAATAGGCATGCGCCGGTTCTCAAACGCGACCACATCCGCCTCGTCGATGCGAAAACGTGGTCGACCGACGCCTGGCTGGCGCGAAACGTCAACGGCGCGTAGTTCGCCGTCGCGAATCCAACGAAGAACAGTAGACGGTTTGACACCGAACCGTTTTGCCAGCGCAGGCGGAGTCAATTTGCGGCGGAATTCATTCACTAGTCCGTACGCTCGGAACTGCGTCGCATGCGTCCCCTACATCTAGACAGCCGCGCTCGCGAAGCACCCCCTCGACGGTTGATACGTAGTCGACCGGGATGAGTCGGCGCCCGTCGACAATCGGACAGATTTGATCGCTCAGCCGTCGCGAATAGAATTGGTCCGATATTTTCCTGGGCGCAATCCCAAGCCGCCGTGCGAGTCCCGAAATTGTGGTTACGCCTTGCATTGAATTCTCCAGTGTGTTGGTGATTCAACGACAATTGACGGTATTGTAGATTTGGGGCCGGGCGCTCAGCGGGCGCGCCAAGGTAATTTCCGGGCGATTTCCGGGCGCGCAGAAAGAAAATGGAATGGCGGCCAAGGCTTGAGGCCGATAGCGATTGGCGGCGACGTGGACCGGGCGACACTCGAGGTGTGACAGCGCCATTGAGAATCAGCGCGTTGGTTACGCCTTAATCGGAAAATGGACGGCGGCGTGGCAGGTCCGGCCAGTGAACAGTGTGCGACAAGTCAGAGCGTCACGTCTCGGGCGTCGTTGGCAAGGCGAATTTCAGCTCAACACGTCTGTTCTTGATTTTCACTCTAAACGGCAGCTTGTTGTCGCGGAAGAATTTGTTTGCGTTTCGTCGCAGGGCGCCGAGGTTGCTGTCGGGATCGACGATTACTTCATCATCCCCCCATACTGGTTCACCTAGCTCCGAGAATGGGACACCGCCATCGCCGGGGAAGTTCCACAGGTGATACACCAGATTCCAGGCGAGTCCAATGAGTCCGGAATATAGCTCACGATCCCATCGAAAGCTCTCGGGGCGGACTGG
>Ga0315336_1000347_pt1 | contig 144787 bp, 110 predicted proteins | sample ASW5metaG_FD_204512 | JGI IMG/M metagenome (GOLD analysis project Ga0315336, IMG submission 204512) | Ammonia-oxidizing marine archaeal communities from Monterey Bay, California, United States - ASW #5 | ecosystem: Environmental > Aquatic > Marine > Intertidal zone | place: USA: California... | reverse complement strand
GCACTCCAGCTGCTTGTCCATGTTCTCTTTGATCAATTGCATCGGCACGTGGCCGGGGCCTTCGATCATGCATTGCACGTCGTGCTTCCAGGCAATCTTGGTCAGCTCGCCGAGGGTTTCCAGCTCACCGAATTGCGCGGCGTCGTTGGCGTCGGCAATCGAGCCAGGGCGCAGGCCGTCGCCCAGCGAGAAGCTGACGTCGTAGGCCTTCATGATTTCGCAGATTTCGTCGAAGTGGGTGTACAGGAAGTTTTCCTTGTGGTGCGCCAGGCACCACTTGGCCATGATCGAGCCACCGCGGCTGACGATGCCGGTGACGCGCTTGGCGGTCAGGGGCACATAGCGCAGCAACACACCGGCGTGAATGGTGAAGTAGTCCACGCCCTGTTCGGCCTGCTCGATCAGGGTGTCGCGGAACAGTTCCCAGGTCAGGTCCTCTGCCACGCCGTTGACCTTTTCCAGGGCCTGGTAGATCGGCACGGTACCGATCGGCACCGGCGAGTTGCGAATGATCCACTCGCGGGTTTCGTGGATGTGCTTGCCGGTGGACAGGTCCATGACCGTGTCCGATCCCCAGCGGATGCCCCAGGTCAGCTTGGCCACCTCTTCCTCGATCGAGGAACCCAGGGCGCTGTTGCCGATGTTACCGTTGATCTTCACCAGGAAGTTGCGACCGATGATCATCGGCTCTACTTCCGGGTGGTTGATGTTGGCCGGAATGATCGCGCGGCCACGGGCGATTTCCTGGCGAACGAATTCAGGGGTGATTTCTTTCGGGATGTTGGCACCGAAGCTGTGGCCGGCATGTTGCTCATTCAGCAGGCCGGCGGCGCGGGCCTCCTGCAGCTTCATGTTTTCGCGGATGGCCACGTATTCCATTTCGGCGGTGATGATGCCCTGACGGGCATAGTGCATCTGCGAGACGTTGGCGCCGGCCTTGGCACGACGCGGGTTGCGCACATGGGCGAAACGCAGCTTGGCCAGCTCTGCATCGTTCAGGCGCTGCTGACCGAAGTCGGAGCTCAGGCCTTCCAGGCGCTCGGTGTCACCGCGGGCTTCGATCCACGCCGAACGCACATCGGCCAGGCCTTTGCGCACGTCGATGATCACGTCGGGGTCGGTGTACGGGCCAGACGTGTCATACACCAGCACCGGGGCGTTGGACTCGCCGCCGAAATCGGTCGGGGTGTCATCCAGGCTGATTTCACGCATGGGGACGCGGATGTCCGGGCGCGAGCCTTCGACATACACCTTGCGCGAACGCGGGAAGGGTTGCACGGACTGCTGATCGACTTGTGCCGATTCGCTGAGGTTGATCGCTTTTTCTTGTTTGGTCATCACAGGCTCTCCTGACGGCTTCCTAGCAGTGGAATGTCGGGGTGAACCTGAAACGCGCGGACGCACCCTCTTTGGGTGCAGTGCCGGACATGGGGGGTGCCTGAAGCTGTATGCAGCTGTGACAATCCCGGACCTGGCACAAGAGGCTCCCCGGGAAGGCGAGCAATCTTGTTCCCTACGCAGGCGCTAACCTGATCAGGTTCAACGGGATCCGCACCTCTGCGATCTCAGCCTTTGCTTCAAGGCACCCCGACAAGAACATGCGCAGTCTAGACTGGAGTGGTCAGCAAAGCCAAGCAGGTAAATGCGCGGATGATGAAAGGCACACCGAGCGATTGTTGCCGGGTGCGCATGGCACTACACTGGCCCATCGCTCGATACTCAACAGTTCAGTAATTAAATTTCGTACAAGGATTGCCTCTATGCTGCGCAAACTCTCACTGGCGATAGCCGTGTCTTGTGCGTCCAACGGAGTGGTCTGGGCAGCGGACGTGCCTTCGACAGTCAAAACCGATCTGGTCAGCGTCTACCAGGAAGCAGTGGACAACAACGCCGACCTGGCTGCAGCACGCGCCGATTACGGGGCACGCCGCGAAGTGGTGCCGCAGGCCCGCGCCGGGTTGCTGCCAAACCTGTCGGCCGGTGCCGAGATGATGAACACCCGCACCAAGCTGGACGAGCCGTCCATGACGTCCAATCGCAGCGGCAACGCCTGGAGCGCGACCCTGGCTCAGCCGATCTTCCGCGCTGATCGCTGGTTCCAATTGCAAGCCGCCGAAGCAGTCAACGAACAGGCAGCACTGGAGCTGTCGGCGACCGAGCAAAACCTGATCCTGCAAACCGCGCAAAACTACTTCGCCGTCCTCCGCGCCCAGGACAACCTGGCCGCCACCAAGGCAGAAGAAGCCGCCTTCAAGCGCCAGCTGGATCAGTCCAACGAGCGTTTCGACGTGGGCCTTTCGGACAAGACCGACGTGCTGCAATCGCAAGCCAGTTATGACACTGCACGGGCCAACCGGATCATCGCCGAACGCCAGGTGCAGGATGCCTTCGAGGCCCTGGTAACCCTGACCAACCGTGAGTACACCTCTATCCAGGGCGTGGTGCATAGCCTGCCGGTACAAGTGCCAACGCCCAACGATGCCAAAGCCTGGGTCGAAACCGCCGGGCGCCAGAACCTCAACCTGCTGGCCACCAACTACGCGGTTTCTGCCGCAGAAGAGACCCTGCGTCAGCGCAAGGCTGGGCATGCACCGACACTGGACGCCGTGGCCAAGTACCAGAAGGGCGACAACGACAGCCTTGGCTTCACCAACCCATCGCAACTGGGGGTGCGCTACAGCGGCGACGTCGAGCAGACCAGCGTTGGCCTGCAACTGAACATACCGATCTACAGTGGCGGCCTGACCAGCTCGCAGGTACGCGAGGCTTACCAGCGCCTGAGCCAGAGCGAGCAACAGCGTGAAAGCCTGCGCCGCCAGGTCGTGGAAAACACCCGCAACCTGCACCGCGCAGTGAACACCGATGTGGAACAGGTACAGGCGCGCAAGCAGTCGATCATTTCCAACCAGAGCGCGCTGGAAGCCACTGAAATCGGCTACCAGGTCGGTACCCGCAACATCGTCGACGTGCTTGATGCCCAGCGCCAGCTGTACACCTCGGTGCGCGACTACAACAATAGCCGTTACGACTACATCCTCGACAACCTGAGCCTGAAGCAGGCAGCCGGCACCCTGAGCCCGCAAGACCTGCAGGACCTGAAGCGCTACCTGAAACCTGACTACAACCCGGACAAGGACTTCCTGCCACCGGACCTGGCGGCAGCAGCGGCCAAGAACTTCGAGCGCAGGCCTTGAGGTAGGGGCTGGACCATTCGCGGGCAAGCCCGCTCCCACACGTACCGTGCCAGGCCTGAAGGCATGATGCACCTGTGAGAGCTGGCTTGCTGGCGATAGGCCGCCAATATCACTCCAGACATGTACGACAACGCCTAGGCGGCTACGGCAATCGTCGAGTCGATGCGTTGAGCCGACATATCACCGATAAGCACAGGCCCCGCAGGTTCAGGGGCGAACGCAGCCATTGCGTCAACAAGATTCCCCAGGCTCGGTAGCGAGTGCTCGACAGCAACCAGCGATGACCCTGCTGAAAGGGCGGAAATTTCTGGCACGGCAACCGCTTCAGATGTGACCATTGCCGGCTGCGCAAAGATAAAGTCCTCCGCGGTCACCTGCGCAACTTCGAGCGCATCCAGGTACAGCATCTTCACAATACCTTCCTGCCCCGGCACTGCCTGGGTATCAACGGCTACACCGTGAATCTGCGCAAAGTCATTGAGTTTGAAGCGCTGGACTTTGCTGACGTGCAGATCCTCGAAGCGACTGATGCCTACCTGGGTCAGGTCAATCTTGTCGATACCGTGTCGGAACCCCCGAAGGGTGTTCTTGTAGTCGCTCACACCTTCTTGTTTTGTCACCAGAAACACGCTGGGCGCAACCGTCGGCGGGGAATATACCGTGCCTGCCAAAGAAGCCACCAACTGCCCGGATGCGTCACTGGCAAGCGACACGCCACCTGCACCACCGGTAAGCAGAACATTCGCGGTGACAGGCGGGGTCGTCTGCCCTTCAGGGCTGCCCTCGAAATAACCTGGCGCAGCGGTGAAAGCGTCAAGGAAACGGAAGTTCGCTGACCGCAGTTCGGCAATCGTAGTGTCCGCAATCGTCAGCTTCTGCCCACTGCCAAGGTCGAGCACAGTCGAATTGCCGTCCTGTTGCATCTGCAAGTCAGCAAACCCTGAACCACCAAAGCCGACCAGGTCGATCACCTCACGCGAAATCTCGAACTGCTTGAGTACATCGTTACCGCCTGCACGCCTGTGGATGACAAAGCGGTCGGTACCCTCACCCCCCTTGAGGAGATTGTACCCACGGCCACCATCCAGTAATGCCCCGGCGGGCCCGGCGATCAAGGTATCGTCGCCATCACCACTGATAAGGTTTTGCACCGAACCAGGGGCTATGGTGAGCGCCGCACCGGCAATACTGGCGCTGCCGCTGACCAGATCCACCGAGATACTGCGACTTACTGCAGCCGCGTTCAACGTATTGCGCCCGCCAGCGGTGCCGCTGATGGCATCGTCAAGCTTCGCGCGCCCTGGGTTTTCTGCCACCAGGTTCGCGTAGTCGTCGGTAAAGTAATAGACATCATCGGTGGTGCCGGGGCTGCCGACGAGGCGCAGCGTCCAGCGATCAAGCGTTAGCGGTAAGCCAGCAACAGCATTACGCACCTCAAGCTTCCACTCCCCAGCCGAGCGCTCTGCGCGATGATGGGTCGACATGAACCCATATTTGAACGCCCCTGAACGCGAATCGCCCAGATCGTCATCACCAGAGCCCGGCGCCTTGCCTGTGCGATCGAGCAGTACGCTGCGCGTGCCGCCAGGCGACACCAGCGTGAGCGTCATGTCGCCAAGGCGGCCGACCATCGAGTGGACATCGACCTCCACATGCTCCACCAGCAAATCAGCCGGCAGGGTCAAAGACAAAGTCGCAACCTGCCCCGCCGCAACCTGTTGAGCCACTGGTGCACTGCTGGCTGTCAGCAGCCGTTCATTGGCCTTGGTCGCCCGGCTCCCCCAGGACTCGGCAAGGCGCACCGCGCCGCGGGCGTCGATCATGGCAAAGCCGTAGTCGTGGCTGGCGTGCATGCCACCGCCATTCCAATTGCGCCCTGCGTTGTAAGCCCATTGGGTTGATGCGTCATCCACTTTGCGCGCAGACAGTGCGAGGATCTGCTGAACATCCCGATAACCCAACCCCGGGTTGGCCTGCAACATCAACGCCACCACGCCTGAGACGATCGGCGCGGCGAAGCTGGTGCCCTGAGTCGTGCTGTAGGCGCTGCCGACCGACGCACCGCGCTCCGCTTCAAGGCTGACGCCACTGGATAGAACATGGCTCCCCGGTGCAGCGACCAGCAAGCTGGAGCCTGGATTGGAAAAGGGTGCCGTGGCAGCTTGCAGTACCGAGAGGTCTGCCTTTGCGTTGATGGCCGCCACTTCAATGGCGTGGCGGTTGTTGTTGGTCAGCGAGCCCTGTGCATTACCGCCTTTATGGCGCTGGTTGCCACCAGAGGCGACGACGATGGTGCCTAGCCCACCACGGCCGTTGGTGGCGGCAAGCGTAGTGCTGAACGCCAGCGCCAGAGCAGTATCGACTTTTCCTTCTGGAACATTTGTAAGTCCGAAGTCCGTTTTGAAACCCCAACTGTTGTTGGCTATGTCGTAGTTGACCATTTGCCCCAGATTGGTCAGGTCATCGCCTTTGTTGGCCAGGTAGTGCCCGCCGATCTTCGCCTCATATGCGATGCCGATCCCTCCTTGATCATTGCGCGCGCCAACCATGACCCCAGCCACTTGAGTGGCATGATTGGATGCCAGAGCGGGCAGCGTGCCATTGGTGCGTTGGGTTTGCAGCCAGATGGGATCGATATTCGGCTTGAGATCGGGGTGCCCGATGTCGAAGATTTCCGGCGCCACGGCAAACTCCCCTCCCGGCTCGAACTGCCCTATCCTCACCCCCTTGCCCGTGAAGTCACGCCATACCGGCGCGACATTGATCTCGTCCAGATACCACTGCCGCCCCGACAGCGGGTCAGCGGGGGATTGTTCATGGCGCAACGTTACCGTTGCCCGCAAGGGTGCTGATGCAGCACTGCCCACCTCGGTCACACTCATGGACGCGTTGCCGGCAGCATCGACCAAGTCGTAGCGGAAACTGACATCACCGTCATGGCCTGGTAACGGCGTGACCTCCACATCACCCTGCTCATTCAGCCGCACTGTTGCACCCTTGCCAGCGCTGACTGAGGCGATGCGCAATGGCCCGCTGCTGCCAAGTGGCTGGTCATTGCCCAGCAGCGCCGTTGCGGGGACTATCAGCGCCGTGTCAGTGGTGGCGAATGTAGCCAGTTGCTCAGGCGAGAGCCTGTCGCCGATTGGCATGGCTCCCCGGCCGAGAAGATCGATGGCAGCAATGTCGGCGAAGCTGAGTTTCTGGATGTTGCTCAGGCTCAGGCGGCCATCTCGTCCCGCCACGGTGTCGGTGATCAGGTGGCCCGATTCGGTACGTGTAATCAGGTACTCGTCGTGAGCACCATGCAAACTGACCAGGTTGGTGCCCGCGCCTCCGTCGATCGTGGCATCGCCGCGTCCGGCCTCGATCACGTCATCGGCAGCACCGCCCGTAATCCGATCAGCGCCACCACCGGCGTAAATGATACTTCCGCCCGCCGAGGCCTGAATGCGATCCCCCTTGGGGCCCGCATAGATCACCGACTTACCGGTACCACCAATGATGTCGTTACGGCCTGTACCACCCACAAGCACATCGTTGCCGCCACCACCGATCAGCAAGCTGTCGCCCGAGCCGCCCTTGATGAAAACTCCGCGTTGACCGCCGCTGGCGATGATGTCCTTACCCCGCCCGCCTTGCGCAATGGTCAGCCCGGCCTTGGCCATGTTCAGCCCAACGCCATGCTCCCCCACGATCAGTGCCGTGTCGCGCCCACCATTGCCCTGCATGTTCGCCCAATCGTCGCTGGCACTGATCACGAATACATCGTCGCCCGCCCCGCCGTGATAGGTGTTGCTGCCACCGCCACCAACCAGCCAACTGCCCTCTGGGGCCGCGGTCAAGACATCATCGCCCGCGCTGCCGTACAGCGTCTGTACGCCGAGCGCAGCGGCGTCCAGCGTGCTGCCTTGAGCACTCTGGCTGATGTAGGCCCTTCGGGAAGTGGGCCCGCTTGACGAAGTCAGTAGAGTGCCACCCTCCTGGGCCTCGATCCGATTACCGACGGTATCGGCGAGAAACCTCACCGCCAGTACTTCCCGGTCCTCACCATTGACAGTGAAAGCGCCTCGGGAAATGACCTCATTACCCTGACGCACCTCTCCTACCGGCTCGACCTGGCCGAGCTTGATCTGGCTAATGCCATGCTCCTGCAATGCCCTTAGCTCACCGGCATCGGCACGCCCGTCGTGGTTGCCATCGACCCACACTTTCAATTGCGCCCACACGGCGTCTTCAACGTTGATGACGCCATCGGCGTTGGCGTCAACACTTGCCAGGGCGGCGAAGCCATCCTTGAACGGTGTTTCACCAGAGCTGCCGTCGCTGCCTGCCTTGCCGCCGTAGTATTCGGAGAACAGCTGGCTGACGTTGCTCACCTGGCCGGAACCGTTGTCATGCACCAGCATGCCGGTCAGCCGGTCTGCCCAGCCGGAGCGGCGCAGTGAACCACTGTTATCGATATCGAACAGTACGCCTTCCTCGATACCCGTCAGGCCAACGCCCTTGCCGCTGAGGTCGAGCAAGAGCGGGTCGACAAACGTGTTCACCGTAGTCATTGCTGCCAACCCGTTGAGTACCACGGCATTGCGCAGGCTGAAATCCGGTTGTTCATTGCCATCACGATAGAACTGAGCCAGGTGCTGATTGGGTCGCACGTTGGGGTCGATCTGGAGCTCGCCGGGGCGAACACCACCGGTGGCCAAACTGCCCAACTGAGCGGAGGTGAAGTCGGTGTTGTCGAGGGTGCTGTCGGTGAATGCGATACTGTGGGTCAGGCGACGATCGACGTAGCCGTTGGAGACGTCATTGCGGATATCGTCCTGGCCTTGGAGGTCGCGGCGGGATTCGGTTGTGGGGGTGATTTCGATTTTGATTGAGGCGTCTGATGCACCTCCACCTAAACCAGTATCTTGATGTATGAAAAAATCAACCAGTTTGTCGAAAGTAGTTGACGCAAGATCGAACCATCCCGTGGGTGCTTCGATATGATGAAACCACTTTCTAGCAGCTCCAATTACCTCTTTTGAACCCAACACACTTTTTTGGCTCATAAAAGCATGGGTACGCCCTGCCAGCTCTAGCTCCTTCGCGGGATCCCCCGCAGAGGACAAAACCAGTCCCCAATATATCTGTTTACTTTCTTCTGGCAATCCTAAAAATATGGGATAAAGGGTCCAAGCGCTTTCAGGATATCCGGAACCTTCAAATACTTGCTTATGGAAATTCGCTATAGCAGTTTGAGGTATTGGCCCTAAAACAAAACCATCCACCGCATGCGCCTTTAACGCATTCAGATATTCCTTAGCCATATTAAAACGGATGGCTTCAACATCTTCATCGCGCATTGGCATACCTGCTTCTGCGGCGACGCCTTTCATGTAGTTTATCGCCGCCACACCTGCAATACTGTTCCCCCGAGCCACACCATTTGCGAGCACCGCATATTTATCACCTTTTTCGGCTAATTTATCATACATCGCCGACGGACCTTCTTTTGTTAACAACTCGCTTGCAAGCTCGATATCAGAATGGCTTAATTTCATCATAAAAATTATCCTTGTATACCATTAGAAGCTAAGAAGATTTTTACACGCGATGCTATCTCACCCCACTCGCTTAATTCGTCCCATCCAAAATCAATCTTTACAATAGCTTTACTGTCCTCCAGCAAATATCTAAAATGACACCGATGGTATTTAGACCTATACTTACTCCAACTACACCTTCCAATCTGCTCCATATGCCCATTTCTTTCAGACCAGAAAATCATTCGTGGTGAATTGGGGAAAACGCTATCAACACCTTCCACTCGATTCAAACCTAATTGTCTATCAAACACGCTGGCCTCTCGCTGCTTATAAGTTGCCTCGGAAACGAAAAAATCAAAGGTTTCGCGCAGTCCCCTCTCACCAGCGGCCCATGGTTCAAGCGTCACTACGATCCCACTAAACGTCTCTGAAAAATAGTTCCCCGGCGTTAACTCAGGCCAGTTCATGGCCAGACTTAAAGAATATAAATTTGATTCACACCCTCTATCAACGCCGCCAGACCCTCTCTTATAACTTCCTTCATCCTCATATTCCGGCCAGAAAGGAACATATTCGCTTGAAAACTCATACATAACACCGGACACCACACCACATACTTTTGGCGCAGGGGGTTCGACCGGCTTCGATTTCTCGCTTAAAGCAACAGTCGCCACTGCTAAAGCAACACAGCTCGCGGGGAGACACAACGCGACGGCTGCGCTAACCCTCAGTGCATTCCATATAATTTCGTACAGCATTCTCCAGCCGCTTTTTTCTCGTAGCTGATTCGCGTCCATCTGTTATCACCCTCACCAGTAATCACTTAGCGCTCCGTTAAACTTTCCTGCACATGTCGCCGCAAAGGCCTTAGGAAATAACTTATAACCTTGCGCTTATCCGTAATAACCTCCGCACGCACTGACATACCCGCCGCCAACGGAACATCCTGTTTTCCTACACGCATTATTTCCTTACCCAGGCGGACTCGAGCGCTATAAACCAACCCTCGCTTCTCATCTTCAATGGCATCGTCAGAAATACTCTCCACCACCCCCGGGACAACCCCATACTGGGTAAACGTGAACGTCTCAACTTTCACTTCCACTGGCTGCCCCGGATATACAAAGCCGATATCTTTGTTCTCGACTTTCACTTCCACTTCCACCGGCTCGCCGGTCGGCACAATGACCATCAGTGTCTGCGCGGGTGTAACCACCCCGCCCTGTGTATGGATCGCCAACTGCTGGACGGTGCCATCAACGGGGGATGTCAGTACCTTGAGGCGATGCCGCTGCTCGGCCTTGTTCAACTCCTGCTCAAGGGTTGCAAAGCGCCGTTGCGCCTCACCGTGAAGGTCGAGCATGGCTCTGCGAAGTTGGGCAATGGCACCGCTACGGCGGTGCTGAGCAGCAAGCCGTGCAGCGTTCAGTTCGTCTATGCGCGAGCGCTGGAGTGCCAGTTCACGCTCCTGCTCCAGGCGGGCCTGCTCCTTTTCCAGGTAGGTGTGCTTGGCCACCGCCGATTCACTGAACAACAGCTTGTAATCCGCCGTCAGTTGGCGGGTGATCACCAGCAGTTGCTGGAGCGCGTCGGCCCGGCCCTGGGCGGAACGGATTTCGGCAGCGCGTTGACCGATTTCGGCATCGGCCTGTTCCAGCGTGGCCTGCAACTCCAGGTATTGCCCCTCCAACCAGCGCTGCGCGCCTGCCTGCTGCACGGCCGTGGCCTGCGGTATCAAGGGTGCCAGGGAGGCAGGTGCCACATCGCCGTCCAGCGCACTCAGCAGTGTGCTGGCGCGGGCCTGGTCGATCTGTGCAGCCAGCAGTTCGCTGCCCAGGCGCTTGATGTCAGCCTCGGTCAACTGCCCTTCCAGCTCGACCAGCACATCACCTTTGCGCACCGGCTGGCCATCGACGACGTGGATCGACTGCACCACCGCGACCTCGCTGGCCTGTATCAACTTGCTCCTGCCACTGGGCACGATCTTGCCTTCGGCACTGGCGATGACATCGATCTCACCGATGCAAGCCCAGGCAAGCGCCAGCCCGATGAACATCAGCAGGCTCCACTGCAGGTAGCGCGGCAAGGGATGCACTGGCGTTTCCTGCAAGGACAGTGCCGCAGGTAAAAAGGCCAGTTCGTCGGCTTCACGTACGGGGCCGTCCATGCTCCGGCGCTTTCGCCATGCCGTCCTCCACGCATCCCGGTAGCGCTCGGCAAGGTCCTTGAACGCCACACTCATACGGCGGCCCCGAGCTGCAGTTGATGCAGGTAGGCATAGGTGCCCTGTGGATAACCCAGCAGCTCATCATGAGTCCCTTGCTCGATGATCTGCCCACGCTCCATGACCACGATGCGGTCGGCATGGCGTACTGCCGAAAGCCGATGGGCAATGATGATGACCGTGCGCTGCGCGCAAATCCGCGCCATGTTCTGCTGGATGATCCGTTCGGACTCATAGTCCAGCGCACTGGTGGCTTCGTCGAAAATGAGGATGCGTGGGTTGCCGAACAGCGCTCGGGCGATGGCTATGCGCTGTCGCTGCCCACCCGACAGGCTGGCACCGTGCTCACCAATCAGGGTTTCGTAGCCATCCGGTAATTCGAGGATGAACTCGTGAGCACCCGCCAGCGTCGCTGCGGCGATCACTTCTTCAAGCGGTGCTGCTGGGTTGCCGAGGGCAATGTTCTCGCGCACGGTGCGCCGAAAAAGCACGTTGTCCTGCAACACCACGCCGATCTGCCGACGCAGTGACGCCACATCGGCTACCGCCAGGTCAGCACCGTCGAGCAATACCCGCCCCCGCTCAGGTGAGTACAGCCGCTGAATCAAGCGTGTCAGCGTGCTCTTGCCTGACCCCGAGCGACCTACAACGCCTATCACTTCTCCGGCGGCGATCTTCAGGCTGACATCGCGCACCACTTCGCCCCCGTCCGGCCGATAGCGAAAACACACACGATCGAGCTCGATCTGCCCGACAAGTGTGGGCAGCACCGTGCCCTTGCCTTGGTTGACCTCGGTACGGGTGTTGAGAATGTCGCCCAGGCGTTGAATCGATACCCCTGTCTGCTGGAAGCTGGTCCAGAGTTGGGCCAGGCGGATGATGGGCTGCGACACGCGCCCTGCGAGCATGTTGAAGGCGATCAGCTCGCCCACCGTGAGTGCGCCTTCGATGACCAGCCGGGCCCCCAGCCACAAGGTGGCTACCGTGACCAGCTTGCCGATCAGGCCGACGCTTTCATTGGCGAGACTGGAAAGGTTCTGGGTCTTGAAACTGGCAGATACATAAGCGGCCAGCTGATCATTCCAGCGCCGGGTCACCTGAGGTTCCACGGCCATCGACTTCAGTGTGTCGATGCCGTTGACGGCCTCGACCAAAAAAGCCTGGTTCTCGGCGCCGCGTTGGAAGCTTTGATCAATCAACGCCCGCAGTAGCGGAGTAACGACCAGGGATACGAGAAAATAGAAAGGCAGCGAGCCAACGACGACCAGCGTCAACCATCCGCTATAGAGGAACATGACAGCGATGAAGACCACCGAGAACAGCACATCCAGCACTAGCGTGATGCTGTTGTTGGTCAGGAAACTTCTAATGCTCTCCAGTTCTCGCACTCGGGCAACCGAGTCACCGACTCGCCTGGCGTGAAAATAGGCGGTGGGAAGATTGATCAAATGCCTGAACAGTTTTGCACCCAGTTCGACATCGATTCTTGACGCTGTATGAGCTGCCACATAGGTACGCAACCCACTCAGCAATGTTTCAAACAGAACGACGACCAATAAACCCAAGGCGATAACATCCAGCGTGGTCAAACCGCGATGCACCAGGACTTTGTCCATTACCACCTGAAAGAACAAAGGCGTCAGCAAAGCCAGTATCTGAATGACCAGGGAAACCACGAGCACTTCGCCAAATAGCCGCCTGTACTTCACCAGGGCAGGAATGAACCAGGTAAAGTCGAAGCGCGACAGCCCGAGGGGCAACTGGGCATCGGAGCGAACCAAAATGAGTTCTCCCGACCAGCGCACCACCAGTTCCGCGAGGGTCAGCGCTTGCGGCGCGCGGGAATGCGGGTCCTGCACCAGAACCTGCTCGCCCTCCACGCGCGCGATGATGAAGTATTCACCACGGGTATCCACTGCAATAGCGGGCAAGGGCGTCTGCTGCAGGCGGGCCGGATCGACGCTGCGGTGTTTGGCCTTGAGGCCAAGTTGCTGAAATGCCCGAAGTAGTGTGCCGGTAGAGAACCGCTCACCCGCTGCTGCATGATCGTGCTGCAACTGCTCGGCAGAGACGGCAACACCATGGTAACGCGCCAGCGTGATAAGACACACCAGCCCACTTTCAATAGTGTTGGCATTGCCATCAGATAAATCAGCCATCACGCCACCTCTTATGAAAACCGGACATGAGGCGATACTAGCCCGAAGCAATAGGACAAACGTCCTACAAGCTTCCGACGCAAGCGTGTGACACTTCTGACTTTTAAAGTCTATTCGTAGGAAGTTTCCTAACGGCGAGAAATCCAGTGTAGGAAGTTATAACTTACGCCGTAGGAATAAATAACCAGAATCAGACATATCCACTCTAGACCGGGTCTTTGAGTGGATATGTCGGTTATCAGCGGATCAAGGCCCCCAGACCCTCGAGCAATCGCTGCAGCGCCCCCTGATTGGCCCGCATCACCGCCCTGCCCGCCTCGCCCATGCGCTGGGCGTCCTGCGGCAGTTCCACCAGACGGCGCACCGCACCGGCCAGCCCGTCAGCATCATCCACCTGCTGCAACGCACCCGCCTCGCGCAGCATCGCGCTGATTTCGAGGAAGTTGAACACATGTGGCCCCATGAGCACCGGCAAGGCCAGCGCCGCAGGCTCCAACGGATTGTGCCCACCGGTCGGCACCAGGCTGCCACCGACGAAGGCAATGTCGGCCAGGGCATACAGGAACAGCAGTTCGCCCATGGTGTCGCCCAGCAATACCCGCGTTTGCGCATCGACCAGCGTGCCGGCAGAGCGGCGCACGGTGGTGAACTGCTCGCTGCACAGCGCATGCACTGCATTGAAGCGCTCGGGGTGGCGCGGCACCAGGATCAGCAAGGCATCGCCATGCACCTGCAACAACTGCCGATGCGCCTGCAGGATCAAGGCATCTTCCCCTTCATGGGTGCTGGCGGCGATCCACACAGGGCGCTGGCCGCCCCCCCACTGTTCACGCAATGTCCTGGCGCGCGGCAGCAGCTGTTCGTCGATCGTCAGGTCGAACTTGATCGAACCGGTGACTTGCACGCGCTCAGGGCGTGCACCCAGGTCACGGAAGCGCTGGGCCTCGGTTTCGGTCTGCACGGCAATCAGGCTCATCTCGGCCAGCATCGGCCGGGTCAGCCTGGCAAAGCGCCCATAGCCACGGGCCGAGCGCTCAGACAAGCGCGCATTGGCCAGCGCCACCGGAATGCCGCGCCTGGCACACTGGTGAATGTGGTTGGGCCAAAGCTCGGTTTCCATGATGATGCCCAGCTTAGGCTGCACATGATCGAGAAAACGCCCCGCCGCCCAAGGCAGGTCGTAGGGCAGGTAGCAATGCTGCACGCGTGGTTCGTTGGCGAACAGGGCGCGAATGCGTTCGGAGCCGGTAGGGGTCATGCAGGTCAGTGTGATCGGCAGCTCCGGGTAAGCCTTGAGCAAGGCACGCACCATGGGTGCGGCAGCAATGCTCTCGCCCACCGATACCGCATGTACCCAGATACCCCCCTGGCGCATGGCCGGCAGCTTGAAAGCAAAGCGCTCGCCGATGCGCTGGCCATAGGCCGGCGCCTTGCGCGCGCGCAGGTACAGGCGCAGCGCAACCAGCGGCAGGCCCAGGTGAAACAGCAAGGTATAGAGAGTTCTGTTCATGGCGGCTAAGTCTACCCGATCGCGCGAAGGTGCACTGCAAAGCGCTCGGCCAGCCACTGCGCGGCCGGGCCCAGAGGTTCATCGCGGCGCCAGGCCAGCTCTGCCACCAAGGCCGGCGGCCGCCAGTCGCTGTCCAGTTCGACCATGTGCGCCTGGTAGGTCGGGTACTGCACCACATGCCGGGGTAACCAGGCCCAGCCCAGGCCGCGCATCAGCAGTTCGGCCATGGCGTAGAAACTGTCGGCACGCCATACCTGCGGGCTGATCGCCTCGCCGCCGGGGTAACCGCTTTGTTGTGGCGTGATCAGCAACTGCCGGTGGCGGGCCAATTGTTGGCGGGTGACCCGGCCTTCGCCCGCCAGCGGGTGGCCGACCGCGCACACCGTGACCATCTCCACGCTACCCAAGGCACGGCGCTCCAAGGAAGCCGGGATGCTTTCGTGGAGGAAGAACAGGCCCAGATCGGCGCGCCGCTCCACCAGCTTGCGCGCCACATCGCCCTGGGCTCCGCTGGCCAGTTGCACCTCCAGGAACGGGTAGCGACTAGCCAGTTCGTCGAGGCTGTCGATCACCGGCTGATACGGCATGGCTTCGTCCTGCGCGACCCGCAGCAAGGCCTCCTGCCCGCGCATCAGGGCCAGGGCGCGGCCATCCAGGCGTTCGCACTGGCGTAACAATTCGCGGGCGTCTTCCAGCAAGGCGCTGCCGTTTTCAGTCAATTTCGGTTGCCGGCCGCTGCTGCGCTCGAACAGGGTGACCCCTAGGTCGGTTTCGAGCAGCGCGATGGCACTGCTGATCGCCGACTGGGCTTTGTGCTGCTCACGTGCCACCGCGGAGAACGAGCGCAGTTCTGCAACGCGCAGAAAGGTACGCAATTGTTCAAGGTTCCACTGCTCGGCCATCAACCTATCTCCCACATTGATAGGTAATGACTTTACCCCATCCAGGCAACGTCTAGAATGCCCGCTCAGTAACGGAGGATCCCGCCATGAATGCCTACACCTACCTCGCCATTGCCATCTGCGCCGAAGTCATCGCCACCGCCTCGATGAAAGCGGTGAAAGGCCTGAGCACGCCGTTGCCACTGCTGCTGATGGTGGTTGGCTATGGCATTGCGTTCTGGATGCTGACGCTGGTAGTCCGCAGCATTCCGGTGGGGATTGCCTACGCCATCTGGTCGGGCCTGGGGATTGTGCTGATCAGTGTGGCGGCGCTGGTGATCTATGGGCAGAAGCTGGATATACCGGCAATGCTTGGCATGGCCATGATCGTGGGTGGCGTGGTGGTGATTCAGCTGTTCTCGAAGACCGCTGGGCATTGAGAGCCCGTGTGCGGGGTTCGCCGACGATAGGGCCATCTCAGGTATAGCCTGTATACTTGCCAGCTGTCCCAGTCTTCGAGGTACCGCCATGCCATCTGCCATTTCCACTGACGTGCTGATCGTCGGCGCCGGGGTCGCAGGCCTTTGGCTCAATGCCCGCCTGCGCCGCCTGGGCTACTCGACAGTGCTGGTGGAGCGCGCCAGCCTTGGCGGCGAGCAGACCATCAAGTCGCAGGGCATCATCCACGGCGGCACCAAATACGCCCTGCACGGCGCCCTGACCGGCGCCTCGGAAGCCATCGCCGACATGCCGCGCCGCTGGCGCGATGCCTTGGCCGGCAACGGCGAACTCGACCTCGGGCGTACCCGCCTGCTCTCCGATGCCCACTACCTGTGGTCGCCGGGCACCTTGGCCGGCAACCTCACAAGCTTCTTCGCCAGCAAGGCCGTGCGCGGCCGGGTCGACCAGGTCAAGGGTGACCAGCTGCCACCGGCACTGCAGGACCGCGCGTTCAAGGGCAAGGTGTACCGCCTGGCGGAACTGGTGATCGATGTCCCGAGCTTGCTGGCCAACCTGGCCGAGCTGGCCGGCGAGTCCTTGCTGGCAGGTGAACGCATCGAACCCTTGCGTGAAGGTAATGCGTTGGTTGGCCTGCGCGTGGACGACCGGGAAATCCGTGCCCAGCGCATCGTATTGAGTGCCGGAGCCGGCACCGAAGGCTTGCTGCAGGCGCTGGGCCTGGATCAGCCGGCCATGCAAACCCGCCCGCTGCACATGGTCATGGCCAAGGGCCCGAACCTGAAACCTTTGTACGCCCACTGCCTCGGCGGGGGGCCCAAGCCGCGGGTAACGGTGACCACCCATCCGGCAGCCGATGGCCAGTGGGTCTGGTACCTCGGTGGGGACCTGGCCGAAGCCGATGGCGTGGCGCGCGAGCCTGCAGCGCAGATTGCTGCAGCGCAGAAGGAAATCGCCAACCTGCTGCCCTGGGTCGATCAGAGCCTGGTGCGCTGGGCCACACTGCGCGTCGACCGCGCTGAGCCTGCACAATCCGGCCTGGCACGCCCGGACAACGCCTTCCTTGCCGACCAGCAGCGCCTGCTGGTGGGCTGGCCAACCAAACTGGCACTGGCACCGGACTTCAGCGACCGGGTAATCAGCCACCTGGAGCGCGACGGCATTCGTCCACAAGCACAGGCCGACCTGGCCGACCTCCCACGCCCTCCACTGAGCGTACCGGCCTGGGAGCAGTTGCTGCCATGAGCCTGCCAACCCTGCACGCATTCCATCGCCCGCTGGGCAGCACCGGCCTCACGGTCTCTCCACTGGGCCTCGGCACGGTCAAGCTGGGCCGCGATCAGGGCGTGAAGTACCCCACTGGCTTCACGATCCCCGGCGATGAGGAAGCCCGCCTGTTACTGGCCCAGGCCCGCGAGCTTGGCATCAACCTGATCGACACCGCCCCGGCCTACGGCCGTAGCGAAGAACGCCTGGGCCCGCTGCTGCGCGGCCAGCGCGATGAATGGGTAATCGTCAGCAAGGTCGGTGAAGAGTTCGAGGAAGGCCTGTCGCATTTCGACTTCAGCGCTGCCCACACCCGCCGCTCGGTGGAGCGCAGCCTGCGCCGGCTCGAAACCGACCGCATCGAACTGGTGCTGGTGCATTCCGACGGCAACGACCTGGCCATCCTCGAACAACAGGAGGTCTACCAGACCCTGGCCGAACTCAAGCAGGAGGGCAAGATCCTCGGTTTCGGGCTGTCCGGCAAGACCGTCGCCGGCGGCCTGAAGGCACTGGAGCAAGGCGACTGCGCCATGGTCACCTACAACCTCAACGAACAGGCAGAACGCCCGGTGCTGGACTACGCTGCCGAACACGGCAAGGCCATCCTGGTAAAGAAGGCCTTGGCGAGCGGGCATATCTGCCTGGCCCCGGGCGTCGACCCGGTGCAGGCCAGCTTCGAGCTGCTGTTCGCCCACCCGGGCGTCAGCAGTGCTATTGTCGGCACCATCAACCCGTTGCACCTGGCCCACAACGTGGCCACCGTCGCCCGCATCCTGGGCCAGCATTGAGTTACCTCAGGCTCCCGATTCAGGGACTGGAGACTGACCCGACGCAAGGAGGAGCCTCGTGGCGCGAACGCTGATCCGCAAGAACCCGAGCAACTTCAAGACACTGCCACTGCATGTCGAGGCCACGCCCGAAGGCTTGATTTACCAAAGCATCGGCATGCCGCTGAACTTTGCCCAGACCCAGCAACGGCGCAAGGCCATCCAGTTACCCGATACACAACACTTCGTGGTCGAACTGGCCAACCTGGGCGTGTCAGTGCGCCTCACGCTGCATTGGCAGAACCGCGATTACTGGGTACTGGTGCGTCAGCGCCGACAAGACCGTGGCGATGTGGTACTGAAACTGATTTCCGGTTATGTACCGGCGCAGGAGCTGAACCTGCCGCTGCACACGGCCGTACAGGAAGTGGCCGAGGAGTGCCTGCTGGAAACCCCGGAAGGTTGGCTGGGCGGGCGCTTCAACGACACCTGGCTGCCCATCCCCTACGCCGCCGCCCTGCACTACCGCGAAACACCCCACTTCGTGCTGGCTCCGGAGTCCGGTGCCGCACGCCCGGTGCATTGCGGCAAGCTGATGCTCCTGGAGCGCCCACGGGCCTATGTGCACTTGCCCACCGCTTCGCTACAGCTGATCTATGACATGCGCCTGCAAGTGCCCCGGGATGCCAAGAAACTCAGCTTGTTCCACGTTGACGAGCGGCTGGAGGGCGACCAGCTGGTGGCGCGGCTCAACCGCAAACGCCCCGACCTGTACCTGATGCCATTGAAGGACGGCCAGCCACTGGCAGAGCTGTACACGCTGAAAAAGGATGAGCTGGTGCCGGCGAGTACGCGTGGGCTGTACCTGGCAGAAAGTTTTGCCCGGCAGGAAGGCTGGGTGGTGGCAGATGAACGGGTACGCTGGAAGGATTGGGTGAAGCAGCAGGGGTTGGTGGAAAGCAAGCCCGCAAGGGCGTCGCACTTGCAAAGGTTTGGCGACAAGGCGCGAGCGCTGCTGGAGCGGGCGCGGACCTCGCTGAACAAGTGACATCCCGGGAGCTTTCGCCTGCTTGCTGGGGCGGGTAAACCCGCCCCAGCCGAGGGCCGCCACAACGGCCCCAAGGTCAGATCAGTTCTTGCGAATTTTCTCGACAATCGCCGTGGTCGAGCTGTTCTCGACCAGCCCCAGCACTTTCACGGTGCCGCCATAGCCCTTGACGATATCAGCGCCAACCACTTGGTCGATGCCATAGTCTCCACCCTTGACCAACACATCCGGCTTGACCTGGCTCAGCAGGTTTTCCGGGGTGCCTTCCGGGAAACTGATCACCCAGTCCACCGCGCCCAAACCGGCCAGCACGGCCATACGCCGGTCAACGCTGTTGATCGGCCGGCCCGGCCCTTTCAGGCGGCTGACCGAAGCATCGTCGTTTACCGCAACGATCAGGCGATCACCCTGGGCCCGCGCCTGTTCCAGGTAGGTGACATGCCCGGCATGCAGGATGTCGAAGCAGCCATTGGTAAAGACAATCTTCTCGTTGTGCGCCCGCGCGTCATCAATGGCCAGCAGCAGTTGCTCAAGGCCCAGCACGCCGCGTTCGGAGCCTTCCTCACGCTGGATGGCCCGACGCAGCTCAGGGGCGCTGATGGCAGCCGTACCCAGCTTGCCGACCACAATGCCCGCCGCCAGATTGGCCAGGGCCACCGCATGGGGCAGGTCCTCACCCGCGGCAATGGCTGCGGCAAGGGTGGAGATGACAGTATCGCCGGCACCGGTCACATCGAACACCTCGCGTGCCCGTGCAGGCAGGTGCAACGCAGGCTGACCAACGCGCAGCAGGGTCATGCCATGCTCGCCGCGGGTGACCAGCAGGGCGCCCAGGTCCAGGTCCTGCAGCAACTGCAAGCCCTTGGCGACCAGTTCGGCCTCATCGACGCAACGGCCAACGATGGTCTCGAACTCGCTGAGGTTCGGGGTAATCAGGCTGGCGCCACGGTAGATGGAAAAGTCCTTGCCCTTGGGGTCGGCCAGCACCGGAATGCCCTTGGCCCGCGCCGCCTGGATCAGGTTTTGGTGGTTCTTCAATGCACCTTTGCCGTAGTCGGACAGGACCAGCACCTTGACGCCTTCGAGCAGGCTGTCGACCTCCGCGCCCAGCGACAGTGGGTCGGTGGCGAACGGCTCTTCGAAATCGATACGCAGCAGCTGCTGGTGACGGCTCATGACCCGCAGCTTGACGATAGTCGGCTGGTGCGCGATGCGCTGGAATACCGAACGGACACCGGCAGCCTGCAGGCTGTTGGCCAGGCTGTCGGCAGCCTCATCCTGGCCGGTGACGCCGATCAGCGAAGCCGGCGCGCCCAGCGCAGCAATGTTCAAGGCAACGTTGGCCGCGCCGCCGGGGCGATCCTCGATTTGATCGACCTTGACCACCGGGACTGGCGCTTCAGGCGAAATACGCGAAGTACCGCCATGCCAGTAGCGGTCGAGCATGACATCGCCGACCACCAGTACCGGGGCTTGATCGAAACGCGGCATGGACAACTTCATGGGCAACCCATATGGAAATAATGAACAGGGGCAGGATATTAGCACAGGGTAGTCAATGGCTTTATGGCCAGATCATCCCTGGAAAATTCCCGTGACAATCGGGGCCATAACGGCCCCGATCAAGGAGGGTTCAGGTGATATCGGCCTTGGCCGGCTCATCCAGCCCCATGGCATGCAGACGGGCATAATGGCCATTAGCCGCAAGTAACTCGGTGTGAGTACCGCGCTCGACCAGGCGGCCCTGGTCCATGACCAGGATCTGGTCGGCCTTCTCGATGGTCGACAGGCGATGGGCAATCACCAGCGTGGTACGGCCTTGCATCACGTGGTCCAGGGCGGCCTGGATATGCCGCTCGGACTCGGTGTCCAATGCCGAAGTCGCTTCGTCGAGGATCAGCAACGGCGCGTTTTTAAGCAGCGCACGGGCAATTGCCAGGCGCTGGCGCTGGCCCCCGGAAAGCAGTACACCGTTCTCACCCACTTCGGTATCGAAGCCCTTTGGCAGCCGGTCGACGAATTCCTTGGCATAGGCATCGGCCGCGGCGGCTTCGATGTCTGCGCGCGGCGCGCCGGCCAGATCGCCATACGCGATGTTGTTGGCCACGGTGTCGTTGAACAAGGTGACATGCTGGGTGACTTGCGAAACATGGCGACGCAGGTTGCGCAGGCGATAGTGCTCGATCTCCACGCCATCGAGCAGGATCTGCCCCTTGTCGTGGTGATAGAAGCGTGGAATCAGGGCCGCCAGGGTAGACTTGCCACTGCCGGAGCGGCCGACCAGGGCGATCATCTGCCCGGGCTCGGCGACAAAACTGATGTCGCTCAACACTTCACGCTCGGTACCCGGGTAGGTGAAGCTCAGGTTGCGCACTTCCAGGCGCCCTTCCACGCGCTCCTTCTCGACCGTACCAGTGTCCACTTCAGGCGCTTCGTCCAGCTGCTCGAAGATGCTTTCGGCACCTGCCAGGCCCTTCTGGATGGTCGAGCTGACTTCCGACAACTGACGAATCGGCTTGGGCAGCAGGCCGGCAGCGGTGATATAAGCCACCAGGTCACCGGCAGTGGACTCACCGCGCAGGAACAGTACCAGGAACATCAGCGCAGCCATGGCGCTGTAGATCACCAGCTGAAGCATCGGCGTGTAAAGCGAGCCGGTCTTGGTCATGCGCAGTTGCTTGTCGGTGTTGCTCTGGCTGGCCTGGCCGAATCGCTGCTGTTCGTAGGCCTCGCCACCGAAGCTACGGACCACGCGGTAACCCTGGATGGTTTCCGAGGCAACGTGGGTGACGTCGCCCATGGCTACCTGGATCTTCTTGCTCTGCTTGCGGAATTTCTTGCTGGCGATGCTGACCATAACCGCGATCACCGGCAAGATGGCAACCATCACCAGGGTCAGGTGCCAGTTCATCCAAAGCAGGTAGGCAAACAGGAACACCACGGTCAGGCCTTCGCGAATTACCACCTTGATGGCGTCGGTAGCGGCGCCAGTGACCATGGTCACATTGAAGGTAATGCGCGAAATCAGGTGCCCGGAGTTGTGGTTGTCGAAGTAGCGGTTGGGCAACACCAACAGCTTGTTGAACAACGCCACCCGCAGGTCATGCACCAGGCTCAGAGAGACCTTGGCCAGGAAGTAGTTGCCGAGGAACGAGCCCAGGCCCTGCCACGCAGCGATCAGGATGATCAGCAGCGGCACCGCCTGCAGCAATTGCAGGTCACGCAGGTAGGGGACGTTGGGGAACAATACCGCTTCGGGGTTGCTCAGCCCATCGACGAAGTACTTGAGAATGCCGGCCAGCATTGGCTGGGTCGAGGCAAAGATCACGAAACCGACAATGCTCAGCAGGAAAATGCCGACATAGGGTTTCACATAGCTCAACAGCCGGAAGTAGATCTTCAGGCTGGAGGTGTGCTCCGCTGGTCGCGGTGTTTCGGCCATTATCGAGCTCGCTGTTCAGGTTGAACCGGCAATTTTACCACAGGCGTCATTTTCGGCACGCCCCCATGGCAGCAACATGGCAAGGCCCACCGGCAGCCAGCTGATGAACCATTCGGCACGTGGCGTACCGGTGAGGCTGGCGGCATCGAACTGCATGGCCAGGGTCGAATAGACCCAGAAGCCCAGCAGGACCTTGCCGAGCAGGGTGCCACGGGCGCGCACGATTTCGCCCAGCGTGAACAGCCACACCATTACCCACAGCAACATGCCGGGCAAGCCCATCTCAACGGCAACATGGGTGAACATGTTGTGGGTGTGATCGAAGTGCATGCCGACGGCGCTCACTTCGTAAGCAGCCCCCAGACCAAGACCAGTCCAAGGGTGCGCGGCTATCATCTGGACCACGGCATGGAAAATTTCCGGCCGGTAGGACGAGCCCCGTTGGGCGATAACGTCGTACACGGCCAAAAAGGCCAGGCCGGTGGCAAGCAGTGCCAGAACAGAGAACACCCGGCTGTGGCGGTCACGGAACCACAACGGCGCCATCACCACGGTAATCACCAGTGCCAGAACCGCACCACGGCTCTGGCTGAGCATGGCGAAGGCCCCCAGGCAAGCCAGTGCCGCCAGCCACAACACCTGCAAGCCACGCCGCCGAGGTGGCTCGTAGAGCATCAAGAGCACAGCCGAACCAATGACATAGGCCCCCAGGATGGGGTGGGATATTTCGCCGATACCCGCCAGCCTGAACAGCAGAGGCGCACGCTGCACCCCATAGAACTTGATGATGGAGACTAACGCAGCGATGGCCAGCAGCGCGCTGCCGAGCAGCAATAACTGACGAATGCGGGCTTGGCCAAGCTGGGCCAACAGCGGAAACGCCAGCAGGAACACCAGGATGTAGAGCAAGCGCTTGAGCTCGCGCATGGGCTCCTCGGCGGGCGACCATGCCAGGCTCAGGCCGCTCCAGGCCAACAGCAGCAGCACACTCCCCCACAGCGCCGGTTGCCGCCTCCAGGCTTGCACCAGCACACCTCGGGCCGACCAGGCCAATACCAGCGTTGGCAGCCATAAGAACAACACCAGACCTTGCTGATAAACCTTGTTGCTGGGTGCCAGGGCAATCGCCGCCAGGAACCAGACCAGGCCCAAACCTAACCACGCTTGTGCCCAGTTTTTTTGATACAACATCCTTTCCCCCGATGAATCAGAAACACCATCCATGGTGCTACAGCATTATTTTCGGCATTATTGCCGGTCATTTTGATCGCCAGACGACAAGGCTCTATTCATGCAATGCTCCCGGCTCACCCAGGTCGACTTCGATCAGCTGACACTCGGCGCACAGGTGCTTGAGGCAGACAGCCATGGCGCCAAAGTCTACCTGCTCACAGATGGAAATTTCCTCAAGGTTTTTCGTAGGAAGCGGCTGATTTCATCTGCACTGCTACGTCCTTACTCGCAGCGTTTCGTCGATAACGCCGCGCGCCTGGCGCAACTGGGCATCCCTACCCTCGAAGTGATCAGCCAGCACAAGCTCGACCTGCCGGGCCGCACTGCGGTGCTGTATCGCCCGCTACCTGGGCGGACGCTGCTGCAGATGTCGCGCGATGACGGCTTCAGCTGGGACACTTACCTGCCACGCCTGATCGAACTGATCCGCCAGTTGCACCGCAGCGGCGTTTATTTCCGCTCGCTGCACTTGGGCAACGTGGTGGTCACCCCCGACCAGCGTCTGGGCTTGATCGACGTGGCCGACATGCGCTTTCTGCGCCCGCCACTGTCAGCCCGCATGATTCGACGCAATGTGCAGCACATGGTGCGCTATATCGAGCGGGAGAACCTGGGCGACCGGTTCCCCCTTGCCGCCTTCGAGGCAGCCTTGCTGACACGCTGAGCTCAACTGCGCAACAGGCTCTGCGAGCCGCTGCAGAACGCCTGCCAGGCCTGCTCCGGTGCCAGTGCCTGGCGCTGCTTCGCGGCGATCGTCGATGCACTGAGCACCGCACAGCGCTCGATCGCCTCAGCCCAGGCGCTTTCGTCGGCAACCGGCAGGTAGCCACCCGTGTCGCGCAACTGCTCGCGGAACACCTCCAGGTCGCTGCACACCACCGGTACGTCGGCCATCACCGCCTCTTGCACCACAAGCCCCAGGCCTTCGGAACGCGAAGGTACCAATAGCCAGTCGAATGCCCGATACAGCTGCTGCAGGTCTTCGCGGTGACCGCGCAGATGAACGCGCTCGGCCAGGCCCAACGCGTCGATACGCTGCTGCAGCACGGCATGCTGCGGCCCCTCGCCAATGATCGCCAGCTGCAAGCCCGGTTGCCGTGCACTGGCCCTGGCGAATGCCTCGATCAGCATTTCGAAGCCTTTGCTCTCTACCAATCGCCCTACCGCACCCAGCATCACCTCGGCGCCCTGAGGCAACTTCAGCGCCTGCCTGGCCTGGTCCCGGTTCAGCAAAGGCTCGACGAATGCAAGCGGGTCGAGCGCCATGCGCAGCGTCTGCACCGGCCTGCCCAGGTCACGCTCCAGCGACTCGGCCAACGTCTGTGATACCGCCGCGATACTCAGACGCTCGGACGGAAAACTCTGCAACAAGCGGATATCGCTGGCATGCAGACGCGTCTTGCCGTGGAACAGTACCTTGGCACGCACGTGCGTGATGCGCTGCAACAACGGCAGCACCAACCGGGCGACACCAATACCGTCGAGCAGCACCACTTCTGCCCCGGCCTCGGCCAATGCCTTGCGCAAGCGCATGCGCAGCCACGGACGCAGCAAGCGCCACAAGTGCCGCCCTTTGAGCGCACGTGAGGGCATATGCCATTCCCGGGTCGAACCGAGCCCACAGCAGAGCCCGCTCCCCAGCAACAGCCAGTTACTGATCCGGGCATCGGCACCCGCATTCGACAAGACCTGCCGATGCACCTTGTGGATGGACATGTAAGGCGTTCCACCCGCCCACATCATATTGACGATGTTCATGGGCCCTCTCCCGCTCAAGTCAGGTGGGACAGCGACTTCATTGAACAAAAATGGTGATTCCCATGCCGATCAAGGCACCCGCAACCAGCGTCAATGCCAGCTTCATCCGATCACGTTGACGGCGCTTGGCCTTACGCTCCACCTCGATAGGCAAGGTCACGTGATTGCCAAAACCAGTGTGCAATACTGCATCACCCTCCAAGGTGACCGCTGTCAGATTTAACTCAGCGTAGCGGCGGGAAAGCGCCTTTTCTCCAGCATAGGCGGCAAATGGCGCACAGCGCTGGTAATCGCTCAATCGGCGCAGCCCAGGGTTGAGCGAGAACGCCTGCCACTCGGCCTTGTCGGACAGCAGCGGATAGCACGGCACCCCGGCGATCACCTGGCGATCGCCCAAGTGGATGTACGGGCTGTGGATGGCCAGGTCGTGGGCATGGCTGCGCAACCACACCTGCAAGATGTTGGGACTGACATCCAGGATGGCCTGCGAGTCTTCGACAAAGCCTTGGCGATAGAATTGCCAGTCGTCTTCGCAGTGAAAAATGTACGGCGTCTTGACCTGGCTGTAAGCCAGGTCGATAGACGGCAACTGGCCAAGTTTGGGCCGGTTGACGAACACCTTGCAGTACGGCTTCCAGTGCGCCGGCACAGCGGCATGCACAGCATCGTCGCCAGAGTCTTCGGTGATGAATACCTCGCGAATGGGCGCGGTGTTGTAGCGATCGAAACTCTCAAGGGTGTCTTTGAGCAGATCGAACCGCCCACAACTGGTCACGACAAGCGTGACGTCACTCTCATTTGAAAAGCGCACCGGATTCCCTCCGCATTACGACTGTCGGCCTTCAACAACCCGCTCCTGGGCGTGAAAGCTCTTATTTAGATGCCCAGCTTCAGACGCAGCCGCTGCCACGCAGACAGTGGCGGATGGGGCCTGAGCGCAGGGCGCATGTGGTCGACGATGCTACGTCCAACTGCGCCGAAACTAAAACGGGAAACCGCCAGATGGCGGCCATTTTCTGCAATCTGCCGTGCTAGCTCGGGGTTGGCGCGCAAGCGACGGAGTTTTTCCTGAAGGGTCGGGATGTTGTCATAGAACACCACGTTGTGCATGTCTTGCAGGCCCAGCGCACGGTTCTCTTCCTCGCCCTGGTCGTATGCCAGCAACACACAGCCACAGGCCATGGCTTCGAAGTTCTTGATCATGTACTCGCCCATGCCGACATCGGCACTGACGAAGAAACGAATACGGTTGAGCGTGTTGCAGTAGTCCTCACCCGACTTGGTACGGGTTACCAACAGGTTCTCGACCTGCCCCAACTCGTCCAGCAGTGCCTTGCGGCCGCTGTAGGCCACGCTGTTGACGCTGCCGACAAAGGCCAATTCGATATCACGCTCACGCCCTTGGTCAGCCAGCAACTGCTCGTCATAGCCCTTGGGCACGAACACCGCGTCGAAACCTTCCTGGCGCAAGCGCTCGCTGACCATGTAGCCGGAGCTGATCACCCGCGCCCATGGCAACTGACGGTAATGAGCGCTGAACTTGCCGGTGTACTTGCACGGGATGTAGTTCTGGTAGGCGTCGTGCTCGAGAATCACCAGGTTCGGCACAGTGCGGATGAAGGCCACCTGGCGGATCTCCTGCTTGAAACGCAGGAAGAACACGATGCGGTCATAGCGCTCGACTTGCACCTCACGCTTGAAGTAACGGCGCAGGTTGCGCTGATCCTGGCTGGTCAGCCAGCGCAGGTCGCACTCGCAGTTGGCCGCGACGCCATCGTACAGGCGGTCAAGAATCGCCCGCTGTTCCTTCTGCACCAGAAATAGGACTTTCATTGCTTTCCTTGGGCGCTCTGCGCCTTCGCGGTCAACCATGGGGCGTGCTTACAGCTCACGCCGCCAGAACAGTTCGTGTCGGCGCACGGCCTTGCGGAAGAATTCGTTCTCCCCATAAGGCGATGGCTGTCGCCCGGCAAGCCAGCGTTGCAGCAGGCGGCGCAGGCGGCGCTTGAACGGTGCCGGCGGCTGCAGGTCGTGCATCATGCCCAAGGCCATGGCCTTGTCGCGCTGGGTCGCGCAGTCCAGCACCAGGCTGCAGGGTGCCCAGGCCTGGGCAGCGCTCAATTGCGGCGGCAAAGCCACGCCATCGCCACTGTCGCCCATCGGCCAGCGGTCGTTATCGTGCAGGTGGTTGGCGTAGCACAGCAAGGTTTGTGGCTGCCAGGTCATGCCTTGCAAGGCTTCCAATACCGCCGCCTGAGCGCAGATATGGTCCGGATGGGGGTCTAGCTGCGGGTGCGGCATCACCAGGACCTCTGGCTTGGCCCGCTCCAGCAAGGCTCGCAGGTCGGCCAGCAGGTTATGCCAGGTGGGTGCGCCATCACGGTCGCCCGGTAACGGGAACGGGTTGAACTGGCGGAACACGCGGATATCGGCCAGGTCGGCTTCACGTGAGGCGGCCGGCTGGTCGGGGGCGGCCTGCATGGCAGGCAGCTGCAGGCAAAAGTAGCCCAGCTGTATGCAATGCGACTCCGGCACCCCGGCCCAACGCGGCACGGCGATGCTGTCCCAGGCACGCAGGCGCCCCTTCAGGCGCGCGGCCTCGGCCTTTGCAAGGCCCATCTGCTGATAGTGCTCGGCCTCTATCTCACCGGCGGTCAGGGTCACCACCCAGCTTTCGTCGGCCTGGCTGTACAAACCATACGCGGCCAACTCGGCGTCGTCGGCATGTGGCGCGATCACCATCACTCGGCGCCGCTGCAGCTCGACCGAGGGGGTTATCCACAGACGCAGCTGACCCTGCAGCCGGCAATGCCGGCCGCGCAGTCGCAACGTACCGGCCTGCAGTGGCGCAGCAAGGCCGGTCAGGTTAAGGAAGCGCACCCCATCGACGCCACGCTCGAACGTTTGCCGATCGGCCTGTTCGCCAGCCAGCAGCTCGACCCGAGGGTCGAGAAAGCGCCCCAACCAGCTGCTCTTTAGCCGCAGCTCAAGCACCAGGGTTTCGTCGCCCTGCAACGTGCAATCAGCCTTGAGCCAGCCATCGTGCAGGCTGGTAGGAACCTGCCGCACCTGATCGCCGAAGTCGTAGGCATAGTCCTCACCCGGTGCATAGAACAGGTGGTCGGCAAACCAGGCCTCATGGGCAGCCCAGAGCAGCGGCAACAACAGCAGTGGCAACCACCACCAACTGAATACACCGAGGGCGACCAGCGCAACCAGGCCCGCCAGCAGCCCCAGGCGTTTGTTGCGCCGGTGGCGCTTGAGCAACTGCTGCTTGCGGCTCACGCTTGATACACCGGCACAGGGTTGCACCAGCGGTCCTTGTACTCACGGTCAGCACGGCCGAATGAGAACCGCAGCGGCTTGTTGCGCGCCCGGGCGTCTTCCCAGGCGGCCTGGGTATTGAGGAAGCTCAACACGCTGCCTGGGCTGAAGGCCTTGGTTTCAGGGTCGACACCGCCATTGATGTACTCGACGCTAATCCATTCCGGCGCTTCGACGCGGTACACCAGCTGGATGGCAATCGGTTTACCGTCCAGCAGCAGCACCGAGCCGATCAGCAGCTCGCGCAAGCGGCCCAGCACATCGGCCATACGCTCGGCACCGGTGGCAGGGAACCCCCAGCGGCGCAGGAACAGGTCGCAGTACATGCTGGCGATTTCCTGAGCACTGAAGTCGCTGATCGGGCGTACCACACCACCCGCTTCTTCCAGCAGGCGAAGTTCACGGCGCTGGTTGTAGCGGAACTTCTTCGACAGGTCTTCAGGCGCCCGGGCCATGGCCAACTGCTCCTTCTGCGCCTTCAGGCCGCTGAAGCGGCCCTGGTTCAGTTCGGACAGGTAACGCATTGTATGGCGCAACGGCGCAGCGGCATCAGACGCCGCCGGCAGAATGATCTCGGCATTACCGAGGTCGAACAGGGCCTTCTTGCCAGCACGCTTCAGCACGTCCTTGGACAGCGCCAGGTGACGCCCCCAGACCGGGATGGCGGCTTTCAGCTCGCCAGCCTGGTGCCAGCCCAGGTAACGCACCGGGATCTGTGCCAGGTCCGCCAGTTGCTCGACCACCAGCGGATGGGTGGCAACACTGCCGCCAAAGCGCGCCCACGCCTGGGCATAAGCCTTGGCATCGATAGCTTGCCAACCGCGTTCGCGGAAGGCCTGGATACGATTGAGCATCAGGCCTGCCCCACCAACGCGCGCACCTGCGGGAGTTGCCAGAAGGCCTCGCGCACCGCCTGGTCAGAGAAACGCTCACGCAGGCGCTGCAGCATGTGCCTGGCACAGGCCTGGCGCTGCTCAGCGTCCAGTACGGCCATGTGCTTCAGGCCCTGAGCCAGCTGCGCGGCGTCGCCCAGCGGGAACAGCACGCCAACGCCCTCGACCACTTCGCGGGCACCGCCACAGGCCGTGGCCAACACCGGTACACCGGCAACCATCGCTTCGAGCAGGACCATGCCGAACGGCTCGTGATCGGAACTCAACGCGAACACGTCGAACGCCTGGAAATAACGGCGCGCATCCGGTACCTGGCCAAGAAAGTCGACTTGCCCGGCAATACCAAGTTCGGCGGCCAACGCCTTGAGCTTGGCCTCCAGGCGCCCCTTGCCGAGGATTGCCAGGCGGGCGCCAGCCGGCAGCCCCGGCAATGCCTGGGCAAAACCGCGCAACAGGGTGGCCTGGTCCTTGTCCGGGTGCAGGCGCCCGACGTTGCCGACGATCCACGCCTGAGCATCCAGGCCCAAGGCCTGGCGTGCGTCAGCGCGCGGCACCAGGGCTGCTTGCAGGGCGTCGATGTCGATGCGGTTGTACAGGGTCTGGATGCGTTCGGCCGGCCACTGCGGCAAGCAACGGCGCATATCGTCACGTACCGCGTCCGAAACACCCAACAGGCTCAGACGCTTGCCGAACAGGTTCGCGAACAGGCGGCGGCCTTTGCGCTGGTAGTCGCCAAAGGCATGGTGCACACCAATCACTGGCAGGCCGGTCCCCAGCAGGGCAACGTAGATCGGCTTGAAGCGATGGGCGATGCAGAAAGCGAAATTGCGCTCAGCCGCAATGCGCCGCAATGCGCGGATGGCGCCGAGTTTCAGGCCACGCACGGCCTTGGAGCTGAACTCAAGGAACAGCACCTCGTCCGACGCACAGCCAGCCGCCACCTGCGCGTCGGCGGCGCCGGTGAGGAACACCGTAGTCACCCGGTACCCACGCCCCTGAAACAGGCTGGCGTACTGACGGGCGCAGTCCAGGAACGGCCCGTCATAGCCATGGCAGAACTGCAGGATGCGCGGTTCAGAGCGGCTGGTCATACGGGGCCGCGCCGTCCTTCACAACCAGGATGTCTTCCATGATCAGGTACTGCAGGTCCGAGCCGAAGAACATGTTCAGGGCATCGGTCGGCGAGCAGATCATCGGTTCACCACGACGGTTCAGCGAGGTGTTCAGCGACACGCCGTTGCCCGTCAGGTCTTCCAGTGCCTTCATCATGTCGTAGTAGCGCGGGTTGTACTCGCGCTTGAGCACCTGGGCACGCGAAGTGCCGTCCTCGTGCACCACTTCCGGCACGCGGGTTTTCCACTCTTCAGCAACTTCGAAGGTGAAGGTCATGAACGGCGCGGGATGGTCGACCTTGATCATCTGCGGGGCGACAGTGTCGAGCATCGACGGGCAGAAAGGTCTCCAGCGTTCGCGGAACTTGATCTGGTGGTTGATGCGGTCAGCCACGCCTTCCACGCTTGGGCAGCCGATGATCGATCGGCCACCCAGGGCACGCGGCCCGAACTCCATGCGGCCCTGGAACCAGGCAACCGGGTTGCCATCGACCATGATCTGGGCGATCTGCTGCGGCATGTTCTCGAGTTTGCGCCACTTTGGCTGGTTCGGGTGACGGGCGCAGGCGGCGATCACGTCTTCGTTGGAGTACGACGGGCCGAGGTAGACGTGCTCCATCTTCTCGACCGGAACGCCACGGGCGTGGGACACATAGGCAGCGGCGCCAACGGCAGTCCCGGCGTCGCCGGAGGCCGGCTGAACGAACAGCTCTTTCACGTCCGGACGGGCGATGATCTTCTGGTTGAGCTTGACGTTCAGCGCACAGCCGCCGGCGAAGGCCAGCTTGCCGGTTTCACGCAGGGTGTCGCCCAGGTAATGGTCGATCATCTGCAGCGCCAGTTTCTCGAACAGCGCCTGCATGCTGGCGGCGTAATGGATGTACGGCTCGTCGGCGATGTCGCCTTCGCGCTTGGGGCCCAGCCATTCGATCAGCTTTGGCGAGAAGTAGAAGCCCTTGCCCTTCTCTTTGTAACGGCGCAGGCCGATAACGTTGGCGTACTCGGTGTTGATGACCAACTCGCCGTTTTCGAAGCTGGCCAGACGCGAGAAATCATACTTGCTGGCGTCGCCATACGGCGCCATGCCCATGACCTTGAACTCGCCATCGAGCATTTCGAAGCCCAGGAACTCGGTGATGGCACCGTAAAGGCCACCCAGCGAGTCCGGGTCGAAGAATTCCTTGATCTTGTGGATCTTGCCGTTTTCGCCGTAGCCAAAGAAGGTGGTGGCGTACTCGCCCTTGCCGTCAATGCCGAGGATTGCGGTTTTTTCCTTGAAGCCCGAGCAATGATAAGCACTGGAAGCGTGGGCCAGGTGGTGCTCGACCGGCTCGATCTTGACCTTTTTCGGGTCGAAGCCCAGTTGTTCCAGGCACCAGACGATCTTCTTGCGATAGCGCTTGTAGCGACGGTTGCCCATCAGGATGGCATCGAGCGCACGATCCGGGGCGTACCAATAGCGCTTGGCATAGTGCCACCGCGCCTTGCCGAACAGGCTGATCGGGGCGAACGGGATGGCTACCACGTCGACGTCGGACGGCTTGATGCCTGCCTGTTCCAGGCAGAACTTCGCCGACTCGTAGGGCATGCGGTTCTTCGCATGCTTGTCACGCACGAAGCGCTCTTCTTCGGCGGCGGCAATCAGCTTGCCGTCAATGTACAGGGCCGCGGAAGGGTCATGGCTAAGGGCGCCGGACAGGCCAAGAATCGTCAATGCCAAGGGATTAGCCTCTTCATTCGGTAAAAATGCGCCAGCGGCCTCTTGGGCGGATGGCGGCTAAAGGGCGGGATTATAACGCAAACATTGGAGGCACACCGCCCCCTTGTAGGAGCGGGTTCACCCGCGAAGCAGGCAACGCGGTGGATGGCACCGGCGTCGCCGGTGTTCGCGGGTAAAACCGCGCCTACAGGTTTACTCGGCGATCAGCCAGTCCATGCGGTAACTGCCGGCGGTCTGTGCCAGCTCTTTGGCCAGCCATGGCAGCAGCTCCTTAAGTTCATCCTCCAGCCCCCACGGCGGGTTGGCGATGGCCAGGCCAGAGCCGTTCAGCCCCTGAGGGCTGTCCTGGTGATGCACATACAGCTCAACCCGCAACAGTTTCGGCGCGCCAGTGCTGGTCAGGTCCTGGTAATAGCGGGTCAGCGAACGCTGGTCTTTGATCGGGTACCAGATGGCCACAACCGTCTGGCGCATGCGGCCGATCGCCTCTTTCATGGCAGTGGTGCAGCGCTTGAGCTCATCGGCCTGCTCGAACGGCGGGTCGATCAGCATGATCGCGCGCTTTTCCTGCACCGGCAGCAAGGCCCGCGGCACATGCCAGCCTTCACCCAGGTGCACGGTCACGCGCGGGTCTTTTTTCATGTTTTCTTTAAGGAGCGGCCCGTCTTCGGGGTGCTTCTCGTTGAGCAGGGCGCGGTCCTGCTGGCGCATCAGGCGACGGGCCAGTTCGGGCGACCCCGGGTAGTAGCGCAGCTCGCCATCGGCATTCAGGCGCTTGATGATGCGCAGGTAGTCGTCGGCCATGGCCGGCAGGTCATCGCGATTCCACAGGCGGGCTACGCCTTCCAGGTACTCGCCGGTACGGCTTGCCTGATCGCCCTGCAGGTCGTACAGGCCGAGCCCTGCGTGGGTATCGATATAGGCGAACGGCTGCTCCTTGCGCGACATCAGGGCGATGAGGCGGGTCAGCACGATGTGTTTGAGGACGTCGGCGTGGTTGCCGGCGTGGAAGGCGTGACGATAGTTCATGGCAACTCCTGCGAAGGCGGCAAGTTTACCTTGCCTTGCAGGCGGAGTCAGGCCTGGCTGCTGATTGGCGGCACCCGCAAAGCAGGCACCGCCAATTCAACGGGTGTTACTTGTCGGCGTGATACGCCGCATCAGCTGCTTCGAAGCGCTTGACCATCGCCTGCGAAGGGCTGCCCAGTTTGCTCACCAGAACAATGGCGATGCTGGCGAACAGGAAGCCCGGGATGATTTCGTACAACCCGAGGGTGTCGAAGTTCTTCCACAGGATCACCGTCAGCGCACCCACCACAATACCGGCCAGCGCACCGTTACGGGTCATGCCTTTCCACAGCACCGAAATCAGCACCACCGGACCGAAGGCGGCACCGAAGCCGGCCCAGGCATAGGCCACCAGGCCCAGCACGCGGTTTTCCGGGTTGGAGGCCATGGCGATGGCGATCAGGGCCACGGCCAGCACCATCAGACGGCCGACCCACACCAGTTCGACCTGCGAAGCATTCTTGCGCAGGAAGGCTTTGTAGAAGTCTTCGGTCAGGGCGCTGGAGCACACCAGCAGCTGGCAGCTCAGGGTACTCATGACTGCGGCCAGGATGGCCGACAGCAGGACACCCGCAATCCATGGGTTGAACAGGATCTTGGCCAGCTCGATGAACACACGTTCGTGGTTCTCGCTAACCGGGCCTGCCAGTTCAGGATGAGCCGAGAAGTAGGCGATGCCGAAGAAGCCAACGGCGCAGGTACCCGCCAGGCACAGGATCATCCAGGTCATGGAAATGCGGCGCGCCTTGGCGATGGACTTCACCGAATCAGCGGCCATGAAGCGCGCCAGGATATGCGGCTGGCCGAAGTAACCCAGGCCCCAGCCCATCAGCGAGATGATGCCGATGAAGGTGGCACCCTTGAGCATGTCGAAGTTCGCCGGGTTCACCGCCTCGATAGCGGCGAAGGTCTGGTCGAAGCCACCGGTGGAGATCAGCACGATTACCGGGGTCAGGATCAGCGCGAAGATCATCAGCGAAGCCTGTACGGTATCGGTCCAGCTCACCGCCAGGAAGCCACCCACGAAGGTGTAGGCGATGGTCGCCGCTGCACCAGCCCACAAAGCGGTTTCGTACGACATGCCGAAGGTGCTCTCGAACAGACGGGCACCGGCCACGATGCCGGAGGCACAGTAGATGGTGAAGAACACCAGGATGACGATGGCGGAAATGATACGCAGCAGCCCGGTATTGTCTTCGAAACGGCTGGAGAAGTAGTCCGGCAGGGTCAGCGCGTCACCGTTGTGCTCGGTCTGCACGCGCAGCCGGCCGGCCACGAACAGCCAGTTCAGGTAGGCGCCCACCGTCAGACCGATGGCGATCCAGGCCTCGGACAGGCCCGCGAAGTAGATGGCACCGGGCAGGCCCATCAGCAGCCAGCCACTCATGTCGGAGGCACCGGCAGACAGCGCGGTAACCACGCTACCGAGGCTGCGACCGCCCAGAATGTAATCGGAAAGGTTGTTGGTAGCGCGATAGGCGGCGAAGCCGATCAGCACCATTGCTGCGATGTAGATCACGAAGGTGATCGTTAGTGGATTGCCCATGCGTGTGCCCTGGCGTTTGTTTTTATCATGCGCAACCACAGCGATGGCGGTTGCACCCAGGCGGCGAATGCTATGCAACAACGCAAAGAAGGTGCAACCATTTTTCTTTTGCAAGTTGCACCTACCCGTGCATTTTCCGACAAAGCCCGCTTCTTGCTCCTTTCGGGAGCAAAAAACCGCTTTTTCAGAATAAATCGCACCGAAAACGCCCCTTTTCAGGGTATGGGAATAGCTGTCGGACGAGTTGCACCTTCCACACGAAAAATTAGGGTTGCACCTGGTTGCACCCGAATTGTCCTACAGATACTCTTGACGCCAGCTTAGGCCACAACCGTGGCAATAACGAGGATAAGAAATGGCGACTACCACCCTTGGGGTCAAACTCGACGACCCGACCCGTGAGCGACTCAAAGCAGCTGCGCAGTCCATTGACCGCACGCCGCACTGGTTGATCAAGCAAGCGATCTTCAACTATCTGGAGAAGCTCGAGGGTGGCGCCACCCTGACCGAACTCAACGGTCATGTCAGCAACCTGGCCGACGATGCCGGTGAAGTCCAGGCCGACCACAGCCACCAGTGCTTCCTCGAATTTGCCGAAAGCATCTTGCCGCAGTCGGTACTGCGCTCGGCGATCACCGCTGCCTACCGCCGACCGGAGCAGGAAGTGGTGCCGATGCTGCTGGAGCAGGCGCGCCTGAGCGCGCCACTGGCCGAAGCCACCAACAAGCTGGCCGCGGGCATTGCCGAAAAGCTGCGCAATCAGAAAAGCGCCGGCGGCCGTGCCGGTATTGTCCAGGGCCTGCTGCAGGAATTCTCGCTGTCGTCTCAGGAAGGCGTGGCGCTGATGTGCCTGGCCGAAGCCCTGCTGCGTATCCCCGACAAAGGTACCCGTGATGCGCTGATCCGCGACAAGATCAGTACCGGCAACTGGCAGCCGCACCTGGGCAACAGCCCGTCACTGTTCGTCAACGCCGCCACCTGGGGGCTGCTGCTGACCGGCAAGCTGGTCAGCACCCATAACGAAACCGGCCTCACCTCCTCGCTCACCCGCATCATCGGCAAGAGCGGCGAACCGATGATCCGCAAGGGCGTCGACATGGCCATGCGCCTGATGGGTGAGCAGTTCGTCACCGGCGAGACCATTGCCGAAGCCCTGGCCAACGCCAGCCGTTTCGAGGCCAAAGGCTTCCGTTACTCCTACGACATGCTCGGCGAAGCCGCACTGACCGAGCACGACGCGCAGAAGTACCTGGCGTCCTACGAGCAAGCCATCCACTCGATCGGCAAGGCCTCGCATGGCCGTGGCATCTATGAAGGCCCAGGTATCTCGATCAAGCTGTCGGCACTGCACCCGCGCTACAGCCGCGCCCAGTACGAGCGCGTGATGGAAGAGCTGTACCCGCGCCTGCTGTCGCTGACCCTGCTGGCCAAGCAGTACGACATCGGCCTTAACATCGACGCCGAAGAAGCCGACCGCCTGGAGCTTTCGCTGGACCTGCTCGAACGCCTGTGCTTCGAGCCATCCCTGGCTGGCTGGAACGGCATCGGCTTCGTTATCCAGGCCTACCAGAAGCGCTGCCCGTACGTGATCGACTACGTCATCGATCTGGCCAAGCGCAGCCGCCACCGCCTGATGATCCGCCTGGTAAAAGGCGCCTACTGGGACAGCGAGATCAAGCGTGCCCAGGTCGAAGGCCTGGAAGGCTACCCGGTCTATACCCGCAAGGTGTACACCGACGTGTCCTACGTCGCCTGCGCCCGCAAGCTGCTGGCCGTGCCAGAAGCCATCTACCCGCAGTTCGCCACCCACAACGCCCACACCCTGTCGGCTATCTACCACATTGCCGGGCAGAACTATTACCCGGGCCAGTACGAGTTCCAGTGCCTGCACGGCATGGGCGAGCCGCTGTACGAGCAAGTGGTCGGCAAGATTGCCGATGGCAAGCTGAACCGCCCGTGCCGCGTGTATGCACCGGTCGGCACCCATGAAACGCTGCTGGCCTACCTGGTGCGCCGCCTGCTGGAAAACGGCGCGAACACCTCGTTCGTCAACCGCATCGCCGACCACTCGATTTCCATCCAGGAACTGGTCGCCGACCCGGTGGCCAGCATCGAGCGCATGGGTACCCAGGAAGGCAGTATCGGCCTGCCGCACCCACGCATTCCCCTGCCGCGCGACCTGTATGGCACCGAACGGGCCAACTCGGCCGGTATCGACATGGCCAACGAACACCGCCTGGCATCGCTGTCCTGCGCCATGCTGGCCACCGCTCACAATGACTGGAAGGCTGTCCCGCTACTGGCCTGCGCCGCCAGCGAGAGCGCTGCCGCACCGGTGCTGAACCCGGCCGACCACCGCGACGTCGTCGGCCATGTGCAGGAGGCCACCGTTGCCGACGTGGACAACGCCATCCAGTGCGCACTGAACGCCGCACCGATCTGGCAGGCCACCCCACCAGCCGAGCGTGCTGCCATTCTGGAGCGCACCGCCGACCTGATGGAGGCCGAGATCCAGCCGCTGATGGGCCTGCTCATCCGCGAGGCCGGCAAGACCTTCGCCAACGCCATTGCCGAAGTGCGTGAAGCCGTGGACTTCCTGCGCTACTACGCGGTGCAGGCACGTAACGACTTCAGCAACGACGCCCACCGCCCACTGGGCCCTGTGGTGTGCATCAGCCCATGGAACTTCCCGCTGGCGATCTTCACCGGCCAGGTGGCCGCAGCCCTGGCTGCCGGCAACCCGGTACTGGCCAAGCCTGCCGAGCAAACCCCACTGATCGCCGCCCAGGCCGTGCGCCTGCTGCTGGAAGCTGGCATCCCAGAAGGCGTGCTGCAGCTGCTGCCTGGCCGCGGTGAAACCGTCGGAGCCGGCCTGGTCGGGGACGAACGCGTCAAAGGTGTGATGTTCACCGGCTCCACTGAAGTGGCCCGCCTGCTGCAGCGCAACGTCGCTGGCCGTCTGGACAACCAGGGCCGCCCGATCCCGCTGATCGCCGAAACCGGCGGCCAGAACGCGATGATCGTCGACTCCTCGGCACTGACCGAACAGGTCGTGATCGACGTGGTGTCCTCGGCCTTCGACAGTGCCGGCCAGCGTTGCTCGGCCCTGCGCGTACTGTGCTTGCAGGAAGACTCCGCCGACCGCGTAATCGAGATGCTCAAGGGCGCCATGGCGGAAAGCCGCCTGGGCTGCCCGGACCGCCTGGCCGTGGACATCGGCCCGGTGATCGATGCCGAAGCCAAGGCTGGCATCGAGAAGCACATCCAGGGCATGCGCGAGAAAGGCCGCCCGGTCTACCAAGTCGCTATTGCCGATGCTGCCGAGATCAAGCGTGGCACCTTCGTCATGCCAACCCTGATCGAGCTGGACAGCTTCGACGAGCTGAAGCGCGAAATCTTCGGCCCCGTACTGCACGTGGTGCGCTACAACCGCCGCAATCTGGATCAGCTGATCGAGCAGATCAACAACTCCGGCTACGGCCTGACCCTCGGCGTGCACACCCGTATCGACGAGACCATCGCCAAGGTGGTGGAAACCGCCAACGCCGGCAACATGTACGTCAACCGCAACATTGTGGGTGCAGTGGTGGGCGTGCAGCCGTTCGGTGGTGAAGGCCTGTCGGGTACCGGCCCGAAAGCCGGCGGCCCGCTGTACCTCTACCGCCTGCTGTCGACCCGCCCGGCCGACGCCATCGGCCGCCACTTCCAGCAGCAGGACGGCGAAGGCAAGCCGGATCGCACCCTGCACGAACAGCTGGTCAAGCCACTGCACGGCCTGAAGGCCTGGGCCGAGAACAACCAGCTGGCCGACCTGGCCGCGCTGTGCAGCCAGTTCGCCAGCCAGTCGCAGAGCGGCATCGCCCGCCTGCTGCCTGGCCCGACCGGCGAGCGCAACAGCTACACCATTCTGCCGCGTGAGCACGTGCTGTGCCTGGCCGACAACGAAGCCGACCTGCTGGCGCAGTTCGCCGCAGTACTGGCCGTTGGCAGCTCGGCGGTGTGGGTTGACAGTGAACCGGGCAAGGCCCTGCGCGCCCGCCTGCCGCGTGAGCTGCAGGCCAAGGTGAAGCTGGTCGCGGACTGGAACAAGGATGAAGTGGCGTTCGACGCCGTGATCCACCATGGCGACTCGGACCAGCTGCGCGGCGTATGCCAGCAGGTGGCCAAGCGTGCCGGGGCGATCGTTGGGGTGCACGGGCTGTCCAGCGGTGATCACCAGATTGCGCTGGAGCGCCTGGTCATCGAGCGCGCGGTGAGCGTGAACACTGCAGCGGCAGGCGGTAACGCCAGCCTGATGACCATTGGCTAATGGCTGAGGGTTGTTGAAGAAGAAGGAGAGCCTCGGCTCTCCTTTTTTATGCGTACATGTCCTGAAGCAGGGGCTGGACTAACAGGTGCTCACCAGAACGTGGTCATGCCAACGGTGACTTGGGTGTCTTCTGTTGTTACCGTTTATCCCCTGGAATTTCTCGGCTGCCTGGGCCGGTCCTTTCGCGGGTAAACCCGCTCCTATACACATGCACAGGCCGTCGTGTAGGAGCGGGTTCACCCGGCCGGACCTGCTGGCCAATTTCTACCCGTCGTTCACCGTTGCCACCACCACCGTATTCGCGGGTAAACCCGCTCCTACACCGGATCGGTGGCGAACACAGGTCGGTGGCTGGACACAGGCCGTCGTGTAGGAGCGGGTTCACCCGCGAAGAGGCCGGACCTGCCGGCCAGTTTCTACCCGTCGTTCACCGTTGCCGCCACCACCGTATTCGCGGGTAAACCCGCGAATACGCCGGATCAGTGCCGGACACAGGTCGGGGGTTGGACACAGGCCGCTGTAGGGTTTACCCGCGAAAGGACCCGTCCAGACAGACATATAAAATAGCCTTGCAGGAGGCTTCTACCCCAGCATCGTATTGTCTTCAAGGAAAGCGGAAGCGTGGTGTGGATCGGGGACTATCCGGAGCTCCCCTCCGACAGAGCTTCGGCCAAAAATTGCTCAAACCATTGGTGAAAGCGCAATCAAAGCAAACAGCTGTGCTGCCATAAGCGCAATACCCAACAGCATCCAAAGCCAATTGGCCAGCGTGAACCGGCTGTTGGCCTTCCCTTCTTTGTCACCCGCACAGAAATTGATGCCCTTCTGCATGAACACCAGAATGATCAGCCAAGCTGCCTGAATGGCTAAGCCCGCAAAATAGGCCGGCCACAGCTGGCCTTCCAACACGACGCTGGCAACCACCCAGACAACGCAAAAACCGTAATAGCCCAGCGTGAGCCCCAGGATGGACCACGGATAGGTTTTACCTGAGTCGCGAATATGGTCATTTACCCTTCTCAATAATGGATAGATGAAGAACACTGCAAAAGCGCTTCGCCAGAACGGACTTACGCGCTCTCCCGTTTTCTCTCTATGCAGACTCCAACTTTGATAGAAGCAATAAACCCAGTAGAAGCCCAAGGTAAAGAAATTCATTACACCAAATTTAATGGGTGAGACTACGAAGAAGGGAACCTGGTTGCCGTTGGCCTCAGCCAAGTCAGCGTGGTGGGCATCACTCATCTGAAACGTTTCCTTGTGAACACCAAAACGCACATTCAAGGCCAACTGATATTCGATCCGCAGCAGTCCATTTCTGATTGGGATTGTGGGAAACGTCTCTATATTCTCCCGAGCAGGCATTACACGACCTGACCTTGCGTTGGTTTCACCAATAACCGGCAGGCTTCCCAGCGTTCTCAACCCATATCACGCAAACCTATTAACCTGTCCCCAGTCTCACCACGCTCCTACACTCGCAGCATCCCGCCTCAGGACCGCCACCATGCCCGAGACCTTGCTCAGCCCCCGCAACCTCGCCTTCGAGCTCTACGAAGTCCTCGACGCCGAAGCCCTGACCCAGCGCCCGCGCTTCGCCGAGCACAGCCGTGAAACCTTCGATGCGGCACTGACCACCGCCCGCACCATCGCCGAAAAGTATTTCGCCCCGCACAACCGCAAGGCCGACGAAAACGAACCACGCTACGTGGACGGCCGCGCCGAGCTGATTCCCGAGGTGAAGCCCGCCGTCGATGCCTTCCTCGAAGCCGGCTTCCTCAACGCCAACCGGGACTTCGAGGTCGGCGGCATGCAGCTGCCCAGCCTGGTCTCGCAAGCCTGCTTCGCCCACTTCCAGGCCGCCAACGCCGGCACCACGGCCTACCCGTTCCTGACCATGGGCGCGGCCAACCTGATCGAGAGCTTCGGCTCCGATGAACAGAAGCGCCTGTTCCTGCAACCGATGATCGAGGGCCGCTACTTCGGCACCATGGCGCTGACCGAACCCCACGCCGGCTCGTCGCTGGCCGACATCCGCACCCGCGCCGAACCAGCAGGCGACGGCAGCTACCGGCTCAAAGGCAACAAGATCTTCATTTCCGGCGGCGACCACGAACTGTCGGAAAACATCGTGCACATGGTGCTGGCCAAGCTTCCGGACGCCCCGCCCGGGGTCAAAGGCATCTCGCTGTTCATCGTGCCCAAGTACCACGTAAACCCGGACGGCAGCCGTGGCCCGCGCAACGATGTGCTGCTGGCCGGGCTGTTCCACAAGATGGGCTGGCGCGGCACCACCTCGACCGCGCTGAACTTCGGCGACAATGGCCAGTGCGTCGGCTATCTGGTCGGCCAGCCGCACCAAGGCCTGGCCTGCATGTTCCAGATGATGAACGAGGCGCGGATAGGCGTAGGCATGGGCGCGGTGATGCTGGGTTACGCCGGCTACCTTTACTCCCTGGAATACGCTCGCCAGCGGCCGCAGGGCCGGCTGCCAGACAACAAGGACCCACACAGCCCGGCGGTGCCGATCATCGAGCACACGGATGTGAAGCGCATGCTTCTGGCGCAGAAGGCCTACGTAGAAGGCGCCTTTGACCTGGGCCTGTACGCCGCGCGCCTGTTCGACGACACCCATACGGCCGCTGACGAAAACACCCGCAAGCTGGCGCAGGACCTGCTCGACCTGCTGACCCCGATCGTCAAATCCTGGCCCTCGGCGTTCTGCCTCAAGGCCAACGAATTGGCGATCCAGATTCTTGGCGGCCACGGCTACACCCGCGAATACCCGGTGGAGCAGTACTACCGTGACAACCGTTTGAACCCGATCCACGAAGGTACCGAGGGTATCCAGTCGCTCGATCTGCTCGGTCGCAAGCTGGCACAGCACAATGGTGCCGGCCTCAAGCAGCTGATACGCCTGATCGCCACCACCTGCGAACGTGCCAGCCATCACCCGAACCTTGACCCACTGCGTCAGCCGCTGGAGCAACTGGCCAACCGCCTGCAGGGGGTCACCCTGGTCCTGCTCGGTGACCTCGCCCAAGGCAAAGTCGCTGGTGCCTTGGCCAACTCTGCCTTGTACCTCAAGGCCTTCGGCCACTGCGTGATCGGCTGGCGCTGGTTGGAGCAGGCGGTTCACGCCGAACTTGGTCTGCTCAAGGGAACCGCTGCTGATCGCGACTTCTACCTCGGCAAGCTGCAAGCTGCGCGTTTTTTCCTGACCTGGGAAGTACCGGGCTGCCATAATGAGCTGGCATTGCTCGAGGCACACGACGATACCTGCCTCGGCATGCAAGACGGGTGGTTCTAGGGGGAGCCACCGTGTACACGGAGGCATCCGCATGTTCGATTCCAGCGCCCTGCTGCGCCAGCGCTTTGCTGCGCTGCGCAGTACGGCCGAGTTGTTTTCCCTGCGCCATGTGAAACAGTCGCACCAGGCGCTTTCGGTTCGCCGCAACGTCGCCGAACCACCCTTCTTCAGCCAGGATGAGGGCGCCATGCTCACCGTGCGGGTCAATGGCGTGGAGGCCTACGCTGCCACCGCCGACCTGTCCCAGGCTGGCCTGCAGCGCGCCCTTGAGCAAGCCGAGGCGCTGGCGCGGCAGATCGCCCGGCACAGCCTGCTGGACCTGCGCGAACACGCCGTAACCAGTGCACGCCACGACCATGTTTCGCCCAACTTCGACCAACCCGTGCCCAGCCTCGCCGACTGCCTTGGCCTGCTCGCCGCCGAATCGGCCAGCGTGCCCAAGGACAGCCGTTTGGTGGACTGGCAGGCCAGCCTGGGGCTGAGCCTGGTCGAGCAAACCTACCTGAACTCGGCCGGCGCCGAACTGCGCCATGCCCAGCGCTTCCTGTTCCCGGGCCTGGGGGTGACCGCCAGCGACGGCCAGGACAGCCAAAGCCGCAGCCTGGGCCGCGACAACTTCGGCCAACAGGGTGGTTTCGAGATCATCGAGCGCTGCGGCCTGGTCGGCGCGGCCAGTCGGGTGGCTGGCGAAGCACTGCAGCTGCTGCAGGCACCGAACACCCCCAGTGGCCCGCGTGACCTGCTGTTGATGCCGGACCAGATGATGCTGCAGATTCACGAATCCATCGGCCACCCGCTGGAGATGGACCGCATTCTGGGCGACGAGCGCAACTACGCCGGCACCAGCTTCGTCAAAGCCAGCGACTTCGGCCACCTGCAGTACGGCTCCAGCCTGCTGAACGTGACCTTCGACCCGACCATTGGCGAAGAGCTGGCCAGCTACAGTCATGACGACGACGGCACCCCGGCCAGCAAAGCATTCCTGATACGCGACGGCCTGCTGCTGCGCCCGCTGGGTGGCGCGCTGTCTCAGTTCCGCTCCGGCCTGGACGGCGTGGCCAACAGCCGTGCCTGCGGCTGGAACCGCGCGCCGATCGACCGCATGGCCAACCTCAACATCGAGCCTGGTGAGCAAAGCCTGCCGCAACTGATCCAGGGCATCGAGCACGGCATCCTGATGCGTACCAACCGTTCCTGGTCCATCGACGATGCGCGCAACAAGTTCCAGTTCGGCTGCGAATGGGGCCAGTTGATTGAAAATGGCGAGCTCAAGGGCATCGTCAAGAACCCCAACTACCGCGGCATCTCCGCGCAGTTCTGGCGCAACCTGTCGGCGGTTGGCGACCACAGTACCTTCCAGGTGCTGGGCACGCCCAACTGTGGCAAGGGCGAACCCAATCAGGTGGTGCGGGTCGGCCACGCCTCGCCGGCCTGTGTGTTCCGCCAGATCGATGTATTCGGAGGAGACGCCTGATGAAGCACGCGTTCGAAACCCTGGTCGGGGAGGTGCACGCCGCCCTTCAGGCGGGCGAGCAGTTCACCCTCGGTTACAGTGCCGAGCAATCGCAGTTCGTGCGTTTCAACCATGCCAAGGTGCGACAGGCCGGCGAAGTCAGCCAGGCCAGCGCGCAACTGCGGCTGGTGCGCGATGGGCGCCAGGCGGAGCAGCAGGTGACCTTGAGTGGCGACCTGCAACTGGATCGCCAGCGCCTGAACGTTGCGCTCGAGCAGCTGCGCCAGACCTTGCCGCTGCTGGCACTCGACCCTTACCTGCGCCTGGACGAAAACGCCTGGCACAGCCATAGCCTGCAGGAACACCCCCTGCCCGCACTGAACGAAGTACTGGCCCTGCTCGAGCGTGAAGCAGGTGACCTGGACCTGGTCGGCATCTACGCCGCCGGCCCGGTATGCCGCGGCTTCGCCAGCTCGTTCGGCGCCTTCGGCTGGCACCAGGCCAACAGCTTCAACGTCGACTGGAGCCTGTTCCACGATAATGGCCAGGCAGTGAAGGCCAACTATGCCGGCCAGGTCTGGAGTGCCGACGACTTCGCCGCACGCCTGCGCCAAGCGCGAGAGCAGTTGGGTTTCCTCGGCCGCCCGGCAGTTACCCTCAAGCCCGGCACCTACCGCGCCTACCTTGCACCTGCGGCCATGGACGAAGTCGCCGGCATGTTGTGCTGGGGCGGCTTTTCCGCGCAGGCGCTGGCCACTGGCAACAGCGCTCTGCAGCGCCTGTACAACGGCGATGCACGGCTTAGCCCGCTGGTCAGTTTTACCGAGCAGGTCAGCGGCTCGCTTAGCCCGGCATTTTCCGATGAAGGTGCGCCGCGCCTGGATGTGCCGCTGATCCAGCAAGGCGAGGCACGGCAGCGGTTGATCAGTGCGCGCAGTGCGGCCGAGTTCGAGCTGCAGGCCAATGGCGCCGACGGCTACGAGTCGCCCTGTGCGCTCAGCCTGGCGCCGGGCAATCTGGCCAGTGCGCAGATCCTTGAGCGTCTAGGCACCGGGCTGTACATCAGCAACCTGTGGTACCTGAACTACTCAGACCTGCCAGCGGCGCGCATGACCGGGCTGACCCGCTTCGCCACTTTCTGGGTAGAAGACGGGCAGATCCAGGGGCCGGTGAGTACCATGCGCTTCGATGACAGCTTGTACAGCTTGCTGGGCAGCCAGCTGGAGGACCTGACCCAAGAGCGCGAGATGATCCTGTCGACCAATACTTATGGACAGCGCAGTACCGGGTCGAGTCATTTGCCCGGGGCACTGGTCAAAGGCCTGACCCTGACATTGTGACTGGACTTGCCGGCCCTTTCGCGGCTAAAGCCGCTCCTACAAGGAACGCGTAACCCCTGTAGGAGCGGCTTTAGCCGCGAAAGGGCCGGCACTGACAAACGAGGACGTCATGCCCGAACGCACCCCGCTGGACCCCGTCACCGCCCGCTGGATCCCTTGGGTGGTGGCCATCGCCTTCTTCATGCAATCCCTGGACGGCACCATCCTCAACACGGCGCTGCCGGCCATGGCCCGCTCGTTGGCCGAAGACCCCTTGCGCATGCAAGGTGTGATCATTGCCTACATGCTCACCGTGGCCCTGCTGATCCCTGCCTCAGGCTGGATCGCCGACCGTTTCGGCACCAAGCGCATCTTCTTCAGCGCTATCTTGCTGTTCAGCTTTGGCTCGCTGCTGTGCGCCGCAGCCAACAGCCTTGGCTTCCTGATCTTCGCCCGCGTTGTGCAAGGCCTGGGCGGTGCGCTGATGCTGCCGGTCGGGCGGCTGGTGGTGCTGCGCGCCTACCCACGCAGCGAGCTGGTGCGGATCATGAGTTTCATCACCATCCCCGGCCTGCTCGGGCCATTGCTGGGGCCAACGGTCGGTGGCTGGCTGGTGGAAATCCTCAGCTGGCACTGGATCTTCCTGCTCAACCTGCCTGTCGGCCTGCTTGGCTGCATTGCCGTGTGGAAGTTCATCCCGGACTTGCGCGGCGCCGAGCGCACCACCTTCGACGGCCCTGGTTTCCTGCTGTTCGGCGCAGCGATGGTACTGATCACCATTGCCATGGAAGGCCTGGGCGAGCTGCACCTGCCGCACTTGCGGGTAATGTTGCTGCTGTTCGCTGGCATGGCCTGCCTGGCCGCGTACTGGCTGCGCGCCGGGCGCGACCCGGAGCCGCTGTTCTCGCCAAGCCTGTTCCGCGTGCGCACCTTCGCCATCGGCATCCTCGGCAACCTGTTCGCCCGCCTGGGCAGCGGCGCGCTGCCGTTCCTGGTGCCGTTGCTGCTGCAGGTTGCGCTGGGCTACTCACCCGCCCAGGCAGGCATGAGCATGATCCCGCTGGCGGCGGCGGCCATGCTGGCCAAATCCATTGCCCGACCGCTGATCGAACGGTTCGGCTATCGCATCATCCTCACCGGTAATACCTTGCTGCTGGGCATCCTGCTGGCAAGCCTGGGCCTGGTGGACGAGCAGACCCCTTATTGGCTGCTGTTGGTGCAACTTGGCCTTCTGGGGGCAGTGAACTCCATGCAGTTCACTGCAATGAACACAGTGACGCTCATCGATCTCGACGACGCCAGCGCCAGTAGCGGTAACAGCCTGCTGTCGGTGGTCGCGCAACTGTCGCTGAGCCTGGGTGTGGCCTGCGCCGGCGCACTGTTGGGCGGCTTTACTGCGGCAGGCAGCGCCGAGGGCGTGGAAACCACCCTGGGCGCGTTCCAGCTGACCTTCGTCACCATCGGCGTAATGGCCATGCTGGCAGCGGCGATCTTCCTGCAGCTGGCGCCGACGGACGGAAGGCGTGCCCGTCGTCCGGAACAACACATGGAGTCGTAGGGCGAATGGCCACGAGGCTGGTAGACTATGCGGCATTTTTCGCTTCGCACCGCAGGCCCGCCTCGTGACCACCGAATCCACCGCCTTTGCCACCTTGCCGCTGTCCACTGCCATGCTGGCCAACCTGGAGGCCCTTGGCTATGCCTCGATGACGCCGATCCAGGCCCAGAGCCTGCCTGTCATCCTCAAAGGCCAGGACCTGATCGCCCAGGCCAAGACCGGTAGCGGCAAGACTGCCGCCTTCGGCATCGGCCTGCTCAACCCGATCAACCCGCGCTATTTCGGCTGCCAGGCGTTGGTGCTCTGCCCTACCCGCGAACTCGCCGACCAGGTGGCCAAGGAGCTGCGCCGCCTGGCCCGTGCCGAGGACAACATCAAGATCCTGACCCTGTGCGGCGGCGTTTCGCTGGGCCCACAGATCGCTTCGCTGGAGCACGGTGCGCACATCATCGTCGGCACCCCAGGGCGCATCCAGCAGCACCTGGACAAAGGCACCCTGGTCCTGGACGGGTTGAACACCCTGGTGCTGGACGAAGCCGACCGCATGCTCGACATGGGCTTCTTCGACGCCATCGCCAGCATCATCGGCAAGACCCCGTCGCGCCGCCAGACCCTGCTGTTCTCGGCCACCTACCCGGCCGGCATCAAGCAACTGGCCGCCGACTTCATGCGCAACCCGCAGCAGGTCAAGGTCGAGAGCCTGCACACCGACAACCAGATCGAGCAGCGTTTCATCGAGATTGACCCGCAGCAACGCCTGGAAGCCGTCACCCGCGTGCTCGGCCACTACCGCCCGCAATCGTGCGTAGCGTTCTGCTTCACCAAGCAGCAATGCGAGGACGTGGTTGCCCACCTGACCGCCAAGGGCATCGTCGCCCAGGCCCTGCACGGCGACCTGGAGCAGCGCGACCGTGACCAGGTGCTGACCATGTTCGCCAACCGCAGCAGCTCGGTGCTGGTGGCTACCGACGTGGCCGCGCGCGGCCTGGACATCGACGGCCTGGACATGGTCATCAACGTGGAGCTGGCGCGTGATGCGGAAATCCACGTGCACCGCGTGGGCCGTACCGGCCGCGCCGGCGAGAAAGGCGTTGCGGTCAGCCTGGTGGCACCGGCCGAAGGCCACCGCGCCCAGGCCATCGAAGCGCTGCAGAAGAGCCCGCTTCGCTGGGACCAGCTGGACAGCCTGAAAAACAAGGGCGGCGAGCCCCTGCTGCCGGTGATGACCACACTGTGCATTGCCGCTGGCCGCAAGGACAAGCTGCGCCCTGGCGACATCCTGGGGGCCCTGACCGGTGATGCCGGCATCCCGGGCAAGCAAGTGGGCAAGATCGCCATCTTCGACTTCCAGGCGTTTGTGGCCGTGGAGCGGGCGTTGGCCAAGCAAGCCATGCAGCGACTGAACAGCGGCAAGATCAAGGGTCGCGCCCTGAAAGTCCGCATTATCTAAAGCCAGGCAAAGCCCCCTGTAGGAGCGGGTTTACCCGCGAACGCGGCAGTAAATGCATCGTCGCATTCGCGGGTGATCCCACTCGCACAGGGTTCAGCATTTCAATCTGAAGGTTCATACCGTGCACTCCACCGACGTGATCATCCTTGGCGCCGGCGCCGCCGGCCTGATGTGCGCCCAGCTCAGTGCCCGTCGCGGCCGCCGGGTGCTGCTGCTCGACCACGCCAACAAGCCAGGCAAGAAAATCCTCATGTCCGGCGGCGGGCGCTGCAACTTCACCAACCTGTACACCGAGCCGGCCAACTTCCTTTCGCACAACGCGCACTTCTGCAAGTCGGCCCTGGCCCGCTACACCCAGTGGGACTTCATCGAGCTGGTGTGCAAGCACGGCGTGGCGTACCACGAGAAGAAGCTCGGCCAGCTGTTCTGTGACAACAAGGCCAGCGACATCCTCGACATGCTGCTGGCCGAGTGCGACGAGGCCGGTGCCGAGATCCGCATGCACACCAGCATCGAACAGATCGAGAAGACCGAAAGCGGCTACCTGCTGCAGACCAGCGGCGGCCAGTTCACCTGCCAGTCGCTGGTCATCGCCACTGGCGGCCTGTCGATCCCGACCTTGGGCGCCACCGGTTTCGGCTACCAGGTGGCCCGCCAGTTCGGCCACACCCTGCTGCCAACCCGCGCCGGGCTGGTGCCATTCACCATCACCGAGCCCCAACTCAAGGCGATGTGCACCGAATTGTCCGGCACCTCACTGGACTGCACCGCCAGCTGCAATGGCACCAGCTTCCGCGAAAACCTGCTGTTCACGCACCGCGGCCTGAGCGGCCCGGCGATCTTGCAGATCTCGTCGTTCTGGGAAGCCGGTGACACGGTCGAGATCAACCTGCTGCCCGACCGGGATGCGCTGACCTGGCTGCAACAGATGCAGGCCGAGCGCGCCAATGCCGAACTGAAGACCGTGCTGGGCGAGGTGTTCACTCGCAAGCTGGCTAACTTACTGGCCGAGCAGTGGTTCGAATCGAAGCCGATGAAGCAGTACACACCGGCGGAACTGGCGCACATCGCCGAAAAGCTGGCGAACTGGCAAGTGGTGCCAGCCGGCACCGAAGGCTACCGCACCGCCGAAGTGACCCTGGGCGGCGTGGATACCCGCGAGGTGTCGTCCAAGACCATGGAATCGCTGAAAAGCCCCGGCTTGTACTTCATCGGCGAAGTGCTGGATGTCACCGGCCACCTGGGTGGTTTCAACTTCCAGTGGGCTTGGGCATCGGCGAACGCCGCCGCGCAGTTCGTGTAGAGTAGAATCCTTTCAGCAGCACGGAACGCTTCTTGCTGGCCCGTGCTGCAGTGCATTCTTCGCTCACCGCCTGGCAGGCCATCATGTCATCGAGCTCGTTCCGTCAGTCACTGCGTCGCCTGTGGGGCCAAGACAAGTTCAGCTACAGCATCCGGGTCACCATTGCCCTTACCGGCAGCCTGGCCCTGTGCTGGTACCAGAACGAGATGGCCCTGCTGATCCCGCTGTTCCTCGGCATCATCGCCAGTGCCCTGGCCGAAACCGACGACAGCTGGCAGGGCCGCCTCAGCGCCCTGGCCGTTACCCTGGTGTGCTTCGCCATCGCTGCACTGGCAGTCGAGTTGCTGTTCCCCTACCCCTGGATCTTCGTCATTGCCCTGGCCCTGGCGGCCTTTGGCCTGACCATGCTCGGGGCGCTGGGCGAGCGCTACGGCGCCATCGCTTCGGCCACCTTGATCACTGCGGTCTACACCATGATCGGCGTGGACCAGCGCGGTGGCCAGGTCACCGATTTCTGGCACGAACCGCTGCTGCTGGTGGCAGGTGCGGCCTGGTACGGGCTGTTGTCGGTGCTGTGGCAGGCGCTGTTTTCCAACCAGCCGGTACAACAGAGCCTGGCCAAACTGTTCTTCGAGCTGGGCAGCTACCTGAAGCTCAAGGCCAGCCTGTTTGAACCGGTCCGCACGCTCGACGTCGAGGCACGGCGCCTGGAACTGGCCCAGCAGAACGGCAAGGTGGTGGCCGCGCTGAACGCAGCCAAGGAGATCATCCTGCACCGGGTGGGCAACAGCCAACCAAACTCGAAGGTAAGCCGCTACCTCAAGCTGTACTTCCTGGCCCAGGACATCCACGAGCGTGTCAGTGCCTCGCACTACCCCTACAACGCACTGACCGAGGCGTTTTTCCACAGCGACGTCATGTTCCGCTGCCAGCGCCTGTTGCGTAAGCAGGGTTCATCCTGCCAGGAACTGGCCCGCTCGATCCGCCTGCGCCAACCATTCGTGCTGGCCAGCGGTTATCCAGAAGCCCTCGAAGACCTCAACGCCTCGCTGGAGCACCTGCGCATCCAGAGCAACCCGGCCTGGCGCGGCCTGTTGCGCTCACTGCGGGCACTCGCTGCCAACCTGGCAACACTGGACCGCCTGCTCAGTGCCGCCAGCAACCCGGACAGCCTGGCCGACGCCAGCGACAGCAGCCTGCTCGACCGCTCGCCGCGCTCGCTGAAGGACGTGTGGACGCGCCTGCGCACCCAGCTCACACCGACCTCGCTGTTGTTCCGCCATGCCTTGCGCCTGCCGCTGGCGCTGTCGATCGGCTATGGCATGGTGCACCTGATTCACCCGACCCAGGGCTACTGGATCATCCTCACCACGCTGTTCGTGTGCCAGCCCAACTACGGGGCCACGCGGCGCAAGCTGGTGCAGCGAATCTTCGGCACTGCCGTTGGCCTGACAGTGGGTTGGGCCTTGTTCGACCTGTTCCCCAACCCGGTCATCCAGTCGTTGTTCGCCGTGGTTGCCGGGGTGGTGTTCTTCGTCAACCGCACCACCCGCTACACCCTGGCCACTGCCGCGATCACCCTGATGGTGCTGTTCTGCTTCAACCAGATCGGCGATGGCTACGGCCTGTTCCTGCCACGCCTGTTCGATACCCTGGTGGGCAGCCTGATTGCCATTCTTGCAGTGTTCCTGTTCCTGCCTGACTGGCAGGGCCGACGGCTGAACAAGGCGCTGGCCAATACCCTGGCCTGCGCCAGCGTGTACCTGCGCCAGATCATGCAGCAGTATGCCCACGGCAAGCGCGACGACCTGGCCTACCGCCTGGCCCGGCGCAATGCCCACAACGCTGACGCGGCGCTGTCCACCACCTTGGCCAACATGCTGATGGAGCCGGGACATTTCCGTAAGGAGGCCGACGTTGGCTTTCGCTTCCTGGTGCTGTCGCACACGTTGCTCAGCTACCTCTCGGGGTTAGGCGCGCACCGCGACACGGCGTTGCCAGCGGAGGTGCAGGAGCAGTTGATCGAAGGCGCCGGGCAAAGCCTGGCCAGCAGCCTGGACGAGATTGCCAACGGCCTGGCCGCACGGCTGCCGGTGGCGATTCACAGTGATGCCGAAGAGGCGCTGGCCAATGCCCTGGAGCAGATGCCGGAAGATCTGGATGAGCATCAGCGGCTGGTGCAGACGCAGCTGGCGTTGATATGCCGCCAGCTGGGGCCATTGCGGACCCTGGCGGCACACCTGATCAAGGAAAATGCCCCGGCCTGATCGTTTTAGTGCCTGTGCTCAAAAGCCGTACTGACGCAGCAGCCGGGCATAGCTGCCATCGGCCTTCATCGCCGCTATCGCCTGCTCGAAGCGCTCGACGATCCGATCATGCTCCGGGTGCTTCAGGCTGACCAGGACATGCAGGGTGTTCTCCCCCAGCGGCGGATCCACCAGCATCACCCTGTCACGCACTTCCTGCGGCTCGCGCTGCAGGTTGTAGCGGGCCACGTACTCGTCTTCCACCGCCAGGCTTACCCGCCCTGCCGCCAACATGCGTACCGCAGAAGAAAAGTTGCGCACCGGCACTTTGTTCAGACGCGGATCCCCGTCGAATTCCGGTGAATAGGTGTAATCACGCACTACCGCAATGCTGTAGGCATAAAGGTCAGACAGACGCGTGTAGCTGAATGCCTCGCCCTTACGTTGCAGCAGGCGAATACAATTACTCAGGTAGGCGCTGGAGAATTGCCCGATATTGGCGCGCGAGTCGTTGTACCAGGCATTGATCAGCACGTCGTAGCGCCCTTCACCTACCCCCAGCAATGCACGCGCCCACGGTACCTCTTCATAGCCGCTGGCGTAGCCGGCACGAGCCAGTGCGGTGGTAACGATGCTGGTCGCAAGGCCGCCGCCCGGCATCTTGGCATCGGTGAACGGTGGCCAGTTGTCGGCCACCAGGCGCAGCTTGTCGTGACCCGGGGCAGGTGTTGCCAGCATCGTTGCCAGTAAACCCAGAACATAAAGCAGTGGCCGCATGCTCACGTCCTTTCGCAATGGAGGGCAACACTGCCAGTGAGATTACACAAAGCGGTTGCCGAGGGCAGCGGCCAATAGTGTCATTTAGCCTCTATTTTGGCCGAAGCACATGCAGCATGCGATGATCGAGCCCCATCCAAGGAGTTCGTGCCCATGTCAATCGACTGGCTCTGCAAGCACCACACCGACCTCGGCAAGGAGCAGCTCTATGCCATTTTGCAGCTACGCACTGAAGTACTCGTGGTGGAGCAGCGCCACGCCTACCAGGAAGTCGATGGTCAGGACCTGACTGGCGATACCCTGCACCTCATGGCCTGGCAGGAAGACAAGCTGGTGGCCTACCTGCGCCTGCTGGATCCGCAGTCACAAGGTGGGGATGTGGTGATCGGACGAGTGGTGACATCACCGCAGGCGCGAGGTTTGCAGCTCGACGAAAGCTTGCTGCTCAAGGGGCTGGAAGCGGCGGAGCATTGTTGGCCGGGGGTGCCGGTTTATCTGTCGGCTCCGGCGCATTTACAGGCGTTTTATGCCCGCCATGGGTTTGCGGTGGTGGGCGAGGAGTCTTTGGAGGACGGCATCGCGTCCATTGGAATGCGCAAGGGATGAGCCCACCCTGTGCGGGCTTTGCACATCAGGGGTAACCCAGCACTTCGCGGATCTGCCGCAAGTGACGGATGATCCACTGCTTGTCGATCGCCCCCCAGTCATGAATGCGATAATGCCCGGCGTGGTTGCGTGCGCCTTCCTGCTGCTCGAACTCGCAGACGATGTCCAGGTCGGCCAGCGCGGCGATAGTGTCCTGAGCTGTGCGACGGGGCATGCCGGTGGCCTCCATCAGGGCGGGCACGCTGGTCGCGGTCTGGCTATCGATCAGCCAGGCCACGTACAGGCGGCGGTAGAAGCTGCTCTTGGTCTTGCTCACTTCCATGCTGCATGTTCCTTAGAGGTTGCCCGGCAGCTCCCGGTAGGTCAGGTAGACGCGCAGGTCGAATTCCAGTTGGTGATAGTCCGGCTCCATGTGCTGGCAGAGCTGGTAGAACGCTTTGTTGTGATCTCGCTCGCGCAGGTGCGCCAACTCGTGCACAACAATCATGCGCAAGAACTGTGGCGCGGCCTCCTTGAACAGCGAGGCAATGCGGATTTCCTTCTTCGCCTTGAGCTTGCCACCCTGCACCCGCGACACCGCCGTGTTCAAGCCCAGGGCCCGATGCGTCAGATCGAGGCGGCTGTCGAACAGCACCTTGTCCAGGTTTGGCGCACTTCGCAGGTACTGTTGGCGCAGATCCTGGGCATAGCCATACAGCGCCTTGTCGCTTTGCACGTCATGGCGGTCAGGGTAACGGCGCTGCAGGTATTCACCCAGGCGGTCGCTGTCGATCATCTGCCGCACCTGCGCCTGCAGGTGCGGGGGGTAGGCTTGCAAGTAACGTAGTACGGTCATGGCGCTGTATTCGGCGTAACGAATGCCGATTCTAGCCAATCACGGCCCTGGCCAGGAGAAAATTGCCGGGAAGCCGCTAGCGTCAGCAGCGGTCATCGGATAAGCCACCAGGAAACCCTGAACGTATTCGCAACCATTGGCCTTGAGCCAGGCTGCCTGCGCCGGGGTCTCCACCCCCTCGGCGATCACCGTGATACGGTAGTCGGCGCACAAGCCGATCACGCTGCGAACCAACGCAGCATCTACCGCCGAATCGGGCAGACGTGCCACCAGATGACGGTCGAGCTTGAGGGTGTCGATAGGCAGGTCGCGCAGCATGCGCAACGAACAGTCACCCGCACCAAAGTCATCCAGGGCCACCCTCACACCCAGGTCACGCAAGCGGTGTATCTGTTTGACGGCCGCGTCGATGTTATACATCAGCGACGTTTCCGCCACTTCCACCTCCAACTGCGTCGGGACAAGCTGGTAAAGCTGGATGACCCGTTGCAGTTCTTCGACCAGGCCAGGCATGACGAACTGCGCGCGGCTCAGGCTGATGCCGAGCACAAGGTCCGGCGGAAACCTGTCGTACCAGGCCTGCCGCTGGGCGGCCCCCTGGCGGTAGATCCAGCTGGCCAGGCGGTTGATCAGACGCGCTTCTTCCAGCAACGGGATGAACAGCCCCGGCGGCACATCGCCAACGCTGGGGTGCTGCCAGCGCAGCAAGGCCTCGAAACCACGCAGGCGGCCATCGTGGAAGGCGACCTGTGGCTGGTACACCAAGGTAAAGTCCTGCTGCTCGATGGCCATGCGCACGCTGTCCTCGAGCATCAATCGCGAGCGCGCCCGTCCGTTGAGTTCCTGGTCGTAGAAGCGGTATTGCTGACGCCCCGCTTGCTTGGCTGCGTACATCGCTGCATCGGCCGAACGCAGCAGGCCTTCAACATTGGCGCCGCAGTCCGGGTAGGTGGCAATGCCGATGCTGACCCCAAGGCATACATCGAGCCCGTCGACCTCATGGCTGATGGAAACACGCTCGAGCAACCGTTCTGCATAACGCCCGGCCTGCTCCGGGTAGGGCAAGCTGTCGAACAGTGCAGTGAACTCATCCCCGCCCATACGCGCCAGCAAGGCCTCACTGCCCAGGCAGTCCTTGAGCTGCTCGGCCACCCAGCGCAACACCCGGTCGCCCGCGTCGTGGCCGAGCGAGTCGTTGATGCGTTTGAAGCCATCCAGGTCCATGTACATCAACGCCTGCGCCTTGTCCGAGCGCTCGTTGCGCAACAGAACACCTTCAGCAGCCTGGTAAAAACCACGACGGTTGAGCAGGCCGGTGAGCGGGTCGGTAATGGCCTGATATTCCAGCTGCTGGTGCAAGTTACGCACCACCGACATGTCCAGCACGGTCACCACCATGGCCTGTTGGTCGGCCGGCAACGGCGCACAGGACAGCGCTACCGGCACTAACTCACCGCCTTGAGTACGCAGTTGGGCATCATGTACGCGGAAGATCTGCCGTCCCTGGTAGGCCTTGTAGAAGTCCGACTCGCGCCACAGGCTGGTACTGGTCAGTTGCACAACGTCGAGCAATGGGGTGCCCTGCAGTTGTTGCACCGGTGCCGCCAGCAAACGGGAAATGGCCGGGTTGGCAAAACTGATGATGCCATGGGCATCAACCACCAGAATGCCTTCGGCGGCATTTTCCAGGATGGACGCATTGAATGCCCTGGCCGTCTCCAGCTCGCGACTGAGCTGCTGCAACATGCGCCGGTTGCGCTGCTGGTCGAGCAGCGCCTGGACCTTGGGCTTGAGTATTTGCGGGTCGAACGGTTTGAACATGTAGTCCACGGCGCCGCTGGCGTAGCCTTTGAGCACGGCCGCGTCGGACTGTTCGTTGGCGGTGAGGAAAATGATCGGGGTCAGTCGGGTACGCTGATTGCCGCGCATCAGCCGGGCGACTTCAAAGCCGTCCATTTCCGGCATCTGTACATCCATCAACACCAGATCGACTTCGTACTCAAGCAACGCGCTCAACGCTTCTATCCCAGAGCTCGCCGTCAATACTTGCCAATCCTGCCGGGCCAGCAAGGCCCGCATGCTGATGAGGTTCTCGGGGTAGTCGTCTACCACCAGAAGAACTGAGCTGCCATCCAGTGGCTGCTGTTGAGGGTAAGCGCCATCCATGCTGCTTCTCTGTTATGTGACCGACTTCAAAATACGGTTGGATCCATTAGTACTCTAGTCCTGAGGCTGCAACACGCAATGCAATCAGAACGCTATCAGTGGTTAAACTGTACGGTAGCCGACTAACGGTAGGTCTGCGGAAATTATGTACAGGTTTCCATCGCCCATAAAAAAACCCGCATCACTGCGGGTTTTTCAGGGTTACCTGTCGATCAGTTGACCTTGGCGGCCAGCTCACCTTTCAGGTAGCGCTGGTACATACCGTCCAAAGAGATCGGCTTGATCTTCGAAGCATTGCCCGCGGTGCCGAAGGCTTCATAACGTGCGATGCACACGTCGCGCATGGCCTTGATGGTTTCACCGAAGAACTTGCGTGGGTCGAACTCGCTCGGGTTCTGCGCCATCAGACGGCGCATGGCACCGGTAGAGGCCAGACGCAGGTCGGTATCGATGTTGACCTTGCGCACGCCGTGCTTGATGCCTTCGACGATTTCTTCGACCGGTACACCGTAGGTTTCTTTGATGTCGCCGCCGTACTGGTTGATGATCGCCAGCCACTCTTGCGGTACCGAGGACGAACCGTGCATCACCAGGTGGGTGTTGGGGATGCGCTTGTGGATTTCCTTGATGCGATCGATGGCCAGCACGTCACCGGTTGGTGGCTTGGTGAACTTGTAGGCACCGTGGCTGGTACCGATGGCGATCGCCAGGGCGTCGACCTGGGTCTTCTTGACGAAGTCGGCAGCTTCTTCCGGGTCGGTCAGCATCTGGCTGTGATCCAGCACGCCTTCGGCGCCGATCCCGTCTTCTTCACCGGCCATGCCGGTTTCCAGCGAACCCAGGCAGCCCAGCTCGCCTTCAACCGAAACGCCGCAGGCGTGAGCCATGGCAACGGTCTGCTGGGTAACGCGGACGTTGTACTCGTAGTCGGTCGGGGTCTTGCCGTCTTCACCCAGCGAGCCGTCCATCATCACCGAGCTGAAGCCCAGCTGGATCGAGCGCTGGCAGACATCAGGGCTGGTACCGTGGTCCTGGTGCATGCACACCGGGATGTGCGGGAACTCTTCGATGGCAGCCAGGATCAGGTGGCGCAGGAATGGCGCACCCGCGTATTTGCGGGCACCGGCCGAAGCCTGAACGATCACCGGGGAGTCGGTCTTGTCGGCCGCTTCCATGATGGCGCGCATCTGCTCGAGGTTGTTGACGTTGAAAGCTGGTACGCCGTAGCCGAACTCGGCGGCGTGGTCCAGCATCTGGCGCATGCTAATGAGTGCCATTGTGTATCTCTCTCCCGACAAGCGTCGTTTGTTTCGTGCAAGCCTGCCGCAGGGGCGGTTGCTGTTCAAGTAGTGTGGGCCACCCTCGCGGCCCGGCCAGTCACGGTGCCTTGCAGCCCCGCCCAATCAGATCGTTGGTTGCCACCCAGTACACCAGGCCTTCTTCGCCCTTGGTGTGGAAGGCCAGCATGCCATCGCTGTACAGCGCACCCGAGGCACCCGGTTCAGCCTTGAGCCGGTACACCTGGTCGCCGCCGCCAAGGCGCACGTCAACCTGGTCACGTTGCGCATCGGCGAAGCGCCAAAGCACCTCAGCCTGGGTGTCGCAGACCCAACGGGTCCAGTTGTCTGCCGGGGCCGGTTGCGTCGGCTGCAGCAGTGAGCATCCTGCCAGTGTCGCCAGGGCCGTCACGGCCAAAAGCGCTTTCATTCAGTTTCCTCGATTTGGGGCTGCTGTGCAGCCCTTCCTCAAGACCACAAATCAGCGTTCAGGTTGCCTATTACCCGATCAAGGGCAACCCGGCGCCTTGCGCTGGTGGTCTTCGTCGTACTTTTCCAGGCCTTCCGGGCCCACGCGCTTGCCGATGACCGGCACAGTCTCGGCCTGCCAGTCGGACTGATAGCAACCGCCCTTGTGCGACTGCGCCGGGTCGGCATCCGAGGCCGGGCTGCCCGCGCAAGCGCTCAGCAGACCGGCAAGCATCATCACAGGCAATTGTTTGACCACCAGGCCACTCCCTTTGCCAAGCGCCGACGTCATCAGGCCTTGGCCCGCTCTTCCAGGATTGCCACAGCTGGCAGGACCTTGCCCTCGACGAACTCGAGGAAGGCGCCACCACCGGTAGAAATGTAGGAGATTTCCTTGCTGACGCCATATTTGTCGATGGCTGCCAGGGTGTCACCGCCACCGGCGATGGAGAATGCGGCGCTGTCGGCGATGGCCTTGGCCAGTACCTTGGTGCCGTTGCCGAACTGATCGAATTCGAACACGCCCACCGGGCCGTTCCACAGAATGGTTTTCGACGATTTCAGCAGCTCGGCGAAATTGGCCGCGGTTTGCGGGCCGATGTCCAGGATCATGTCGTCGGCAGCAACGTCGGCGATGGCCTTGACGGTGGCTTCGGCGGTCTCGGCAAACTCCTTGGCAACCACCACATCAACTGGCAGCGGCACGCTGACCTTGGCGGCAATGGCCTTGGCGGTGTCGACCAGGTCAGGCTCGTACAGCGACTTGCCCACCGGGTGGCCAGCAGCGGCCAGGAAGGTGTTGGCAATACCGCCACCGACGATCAGCTGGTCGCAAACACTGCTCAGGCTGTTCAGCACGTCCAGTTTGGTGGATACCTTGGAGCCGGCAACGATGGCCGCCATTGGTTTGGCCGGGGCCTTCAGGGCCTTGCCCAGGGCGTCCAGTTCGGCAGCCAGCAGCGGGCCTGCAGCAGCGACTTTGGCAAACTTGGCTACACCGTGAGTGGAACCCTCGGCGCGGTGGGCGGTGCCGAAGGCGTCCATGACGAACACGTCACACAGGGCAGCGTACTTCTGCGCCAGCTCGTCGGCGTTCTTTTTCTCGCCCTTGTTGAAGCGCACGTTCTCGAACAGCACCAGTTCACCGGCCTGTACCGCGACACCGTCCAGATAGTCGGCAACCAGCGGCACGTCACGGCCCAGGGCCTTGCTCAGGTAATCGGCGACCGGCTTGAGGCTGTTCTCGGCAGAGAATTCGCCTTCGGTCGGGCGGCCCAGGTGCGAGCAGACCATTACCGCTGCGCCCTTCTCCAGGGCCAGCTTGATGGTCGGCAGCGCTGCCAGGATACGCGCATCGCTGGCTACCACACCGTCCTTCACAGGCACGTTGAGGTCTTCGCGGATCAGTACGCGTTTACCTTGCAGGTCGAGGTCGGTCATCTTCAACACGGTCATGAATGCAGTCCTTCAGGGCTGTTTGTTGCGGGTTGGGTGAACGACGTGCAGAAAGTGTTCGGCAACGTCGAGCATACGGTTGGCAAAACCCCATTCGTTGTCGAACCAGGCCAGCAGGTTTACCAGGCGGGGGCCGGAAACACGCGTCTGGCTGGCATCGACGATCGCCGAATGTGGGTCATGGTTGAAATCACAGCTGGCGTGCGGCAGCTCGGTGTAAGCCAGCAAGCCTTTAAGCGGACCTTCCAGCGCAGCCTCGCGCAGCACTCGGTTGACTTCGGCCGCACTGGTGTCGCGGGCAGTCTGCAGGGTGATGTCCAGGCACGAGACGTTGACGGTCGGTACACGTACCGCTTTGGCCTGGATTCGCCCGGCAAGTTCCGGAAGCAGGCGCTCGATGCCACGCGCCAGGCCAGTGGACACAGGAATCACCGACTGGAAGGCCGAACGCGTGCGGCGCAGGTCTTCGTGGTGATAGGCATCGATCACCGGCTGGTCGTTCATCGCCGAGTGGATGGTGGTGATCTGCACATATTCGATGCCGAACGCCTGGTCCAGCACACGCAGCAGCGGCACGCCGCAGTTGGTGGTGCACGAGGCGTTGGACACCAGGCGCTCGCTGCCGGTAAGGCAGGCCTGGTTGATGCCGTAGACCACCGTGGCGTCAACGTCGGCCTCGCTGGCCATGGGCTGCGAGAACAGCACCCTTGGCGCACCGGCGTCGAGGAAACGCTGGCCATCGGCACGGGTGTTATAGGCACCGGAGCACTCCAGCACCAGGTCGATGCCCAGCGCAGCCCAGTCGATGCCTTCGGGGGTGGCACTGCGCATTACCTTCACGCAATCGCCATTGATGTGCAGACAGTCGCCGTCGACCTTGACCTCGCCGGGAAAACGCCCGTGGGTGGAGTCGAAGCGTGTCAGGTATTCCAGGCTGGCCTGATCGGCCAGATCGTTCAGCGCGACGATCTCGAAACCGGCCTTTGCCCCCCGCTCGAACAGCGCGCGCAGGACACAGCGGCCGATACGGCCATAACCGTTGAGTGCAACTTTGTAGGGACGCGGGTGGGGCATTGGTTGGCTCGCTAACGCATGATGGCTTTGGGGCCGCGTTGCGGCCCATCGCGACGCAAGGCCGCTCCCACAGGGACCGCGCCATCCGGAGGACAGCACCGTTTCTGTGGGAGCGGCCTTGCGTCGCGATGGAGGGCAAAGCCCTCCCCTTGCACGACCTGGAGGGCGTCACTGCCCTCCATTTGTTACATCAGTCTTCCAGCAGCTCTTCGGCAGTACCGAGGATGTTCTCCAGGGTGAAGCCGAACGCTTCGAACAATGCCGAAGCCGGCGCCGACTCACCGTAGGTGGTCATGCCGATGATACGACCTTCCAGGCCGACGTACTTGTACCAGAAGTCAGCGTGGGCAGCTTCGATGGCGATGCGCGCACCGACTTCCAGCGGCAGCACGGACTGCTTGTAGGCAGCGTCCTGGGCATCGAACACGCTGGTGCACGGCATGGAAACCACGCGCACCTTGCGGCCTTGCTCGGTCAGCTTGTCGAAGGCCTGAACAGCCAGGCCCACTTCGGAACCGGTGGCGATCAGAATCAGTTCAGGCTCGCCGGCGCAGTCCTTGAGCACATAGCCACCGCGGCTGATGTCGGCGATCTGCTGGGCATTGCGGTCCTGGTGCTGCAGGTTCTGGCGCGAGAAGATCAGCGCCGATGGGCCGTCCTTGCGCTCCAGGGCGTTTTTCCAGGACACGGCGGATTCCACCGCGTCGGCCGGGCGCCAGGTGTCCAGGTTCGGGGTGCTGCGCAGGCTGGTCAGCTGCTCGATCGGCTGGTGCGTCGGGCCGTCTTCGCCCAGACCGATGGAGTCGTGGGTGTACACGTGGATCACGCGCTGCTTCATCAGGGCCGACATGCGCACGGCGTTGCGGGCGTATTCCATGAACATCAGGAAGGTCGCGCCGTAAGGCACCAGGCCACCGTGCAGGGCAACGCCGTTCATGATGGCGGTCATGCCGAACTCGCGCACGCCGTAGAACACGTAGTTGCCGCTGGCGTCATTGGCTTCGACGCCCTTGCAACCTTTCCACAGGGTCAGGTTGGAGCCGGCCAGGTCAGCCGAACCGCCGAGGAACTCGGGCAGCAGCGGGCCGAAGGCGTTCAGGGCGTTCTGGCTGGCCTTGCGGCTGGCGATGGTTTCGCCTTTGGCAGCCACTTCGTTGATGTAGGCCTGGGCCTTTTCGCTGAAGTCGGCCGGCAGCTCGCCGCTGGCACGGCGCTTGAACTCGGCAGCCAGCTCCGGGTAGGCCTTGGCGTAGGCGTCGAAGCGCTGGTTCCACTCGGCTTCAACCTTGGCACCGGCGGCCTTGGCATCCCACTCGGCGTAGATGTCGGCCGGGATTTCGAACGGGCCGTGGTTCCAGTTCAGGGCCTGGCGGGTCAGGGCGATTTCGTCGTTGCCCAGCGGGGCGCCGTGGCAGTCTTCCTTGCCCTGCTTGTTCGGCGAACCGAAACCGATGGTGGTCTTGCAGCAGATCAGGGTCGGGCGATCGCTCTTGCGGGCGGTCTCGATGGCCATCTTGATTTCTTCGGCATCGTGGCCGTCGACGTTGCGGATCACCTGCCAGTTGTAGGCTTCGAAGCGCGCCGGGGTGTTGTCGGTGAACCAGCCGTGCACTTCGCCGTCGATGGAGATGCCGTTGTCGTCATAGAAGGCGATCAGCTTGTTCAGGCCCAGGGTGCCGGCCAGCGAGGCGACTTCATGGGAGATGCCTTCCATCATGCAGCCGTCGCCGAGGAACACATAGGTGTTGTGGTCGACGATGGTGTGGCCGTCACGGTTGAACTGGGCAGCCAGTACTTTTTCGGCCAGGGCGAAGCCCACGGCGTTGGCGATACCCTGGCCGAGCGGGCCGGTGGTGGTTTCAACGCCTGGGGTGTAGCCGTACTCCGGGTGGCCCGGGGTGCGGCTGTGCAGTTGGCGGAAGCCTTTGATGTCATCGATGGTGACGTCGTAGCCGGTCAGGTGCAGCAGCGAGTAGATCAGCATCGAACCGTGGCCGTTGGACAGCACGAAGCGGTCACGGTCGGCGAAGCTCGGGTTGCTCGGGTTGTGCTTCAGGTAGTCGCGCCAAAGCACTTCGGCGATATCCGCCATGCCCATGGGGGCACCTGGGTGGCCGCTGTTGGCCTTTTGCACGGCATCCATGCTGAGGGCACGAATGGCGTTGGCACGTTCACGACGGCTGGGCATCGCTGATCTCCTAGGGGGCTTGAATAGGTGGTGTCACGAAAAAGGCGGCCATTTTCGCCCACTGGGGGCGCTTGGGGCAAACATTTAAGCGCCAAGCGCCAGCTTTAAGCCGCAACTGAAGAAGCAGAGCGCGACTCGGGGCGCCCCAAAGCGTGTCACTTGAGGCTTTCGGCTTGCAGCTCATCGCCAATATCAAAACTTTTTGATATTGGCCTTGCTAGGGCATCGATGCCTGTCTAGACTGCCGCCCCATGAACCTCCGTGCGCAATCGATCCCCGAGCAACGCGAAACATTGGCCGCCCTGTGCAAAGCCAGTGGCGATGCGTTGCGCCTGAACGTATTGCGCGCACTGGCCAACGACTCGTTCGGCGTGCTGGAGCTGGCGCAGATCTTCGACATCGGCCAGTCGGGCATGAGCCATCATCTCAAGGTGCTGGCTCAGGCCGACCTCGTGGCAACCCGCCGCGAAGGCAACGCCATCTTCTACCGCCGTGCCCTGCCCGATGGCCTGCGCCTGGGGGGGCGGCTGCACGCGGCGCTACTCGAAGAAGTCGACGACCTGGCCCTGCCGCCCGATGTGCAGGCGCGCATAGCCCATGTACAGCAGCGCCGGGCGGCCACCAGTCAGGACTTCTTCCTGCGCGTGGAAGAGAAGTTCCGTGCCCAGCAGGACCTGATCGCCGGCCTTCCGCAGTACCGCGACAGCCTGCTGGCGCTGCTCGACAAACTGCATTTCGACCCGGCCGCCAGCGCGCTGGAAGTCGGCCCCGGCGACGGTGGCTTCCTGCCCGACCTGGCCCGGCGCTTCGCCCAGGTCACCGCCCTGGACAACAGCCCTACCATGCTCGAGCTTGCGCGCCAGGTGTGCCAGCGCGAAGGGCTCGACAACGTGAACCTGCAGTTGGCCGATGCACTGGGTGCAACGGATGTGGCCGCCGACTGCGTTGTGCTGAACATGGTGCTGCACCATTTCAGCGACCCGGCCCTGGCCTTGCGCCAGCTGGCCAAACGGGTGAAGGCAGGCGGCAGCCTGCTGGTCACCGAACTGTGCAGCCATGACCAGGGGTGGGCGCGCGAAGCCTGCGGCGACCTCTGGCTGGGCTTCGAACAGGACGACCTGGCGCGCTGGGCCAACGCTGCCGGGCTGGCCCATGCGGACAGCCTGTACGTGGGCTTGCGTAACGGTTTCCAGATCCAGGTCCGCCATTTTCAGCGGACGGCTGGCGACATACACCATCGGTAAATTTCAGGAACCTTCGAGATGAGCGAATACTCCCTTTTCACCTCCGAGTCCGTGTCCGAAGGGCATCCGGACAAGATCGCCGACCAGATTTCGGACGCTGTCCTTGATGCCATCATCGCCCAGGACAAATACGCCCGCGTAGCCTGCGAAACCCTGGTCAAGACCGGTGTCGCCATCATCGCCGGCGAAGTCACCACGTCGGCCTGGGTCGACCTGGAAGACCTGGTGCGCAAAGTCATCATCGACATCGGCTACAACAGCTCCGACGTCGGCTTCGACGGCGCCACCTGCGCCGTGATGAACATCATCGGCAAACAGTCGGTAGACATCGCCCAGGGCGTGGACCGCTCCAAGCCGGAAGACCAGGGCGCCGGTGACCAGGGCCTGATGTTCGGCTACGCCAGCAACGAAACCGAAGTCCTGATGCCTGCACCGATCTGCTTCTCGCACCGTCTGGTAGAACGCCAGGCCGAGGCGCGCAAGTCCGGCCTGCTGCCATGGCTGCGCCCGGACGCCAAGTCGCAGGTCACCTGCCGCTACGAGAACGGCAAAGTGGTCGGTATCGACGCCGTGGTGCTGTCGACCCAGCACAACCCGGAGGTTTCGCAGAAAGACCTGCAAGAAGCCGTGATGGAGCTGATCGTCAAGCACACCCTGCCTGCCGAACTGCTGCACAAGGGCACCCAGTACCACATCAACCCGACCGGCAACTTCATCATCGGTGGCCCGGTGGGTGACTGTGGCCTGACCGGCCGCAAGATCATCGTCGACTCCTACGGCGGCATGGCCCGCCACGGTGGTGGTGCGTTCTCCGGCAAGGACCCGTCCAAGGTCGACCGCTCCGCCGCCTACGCCGGCCGCTACGTGGCCAAGAACATCGTCGCCGCCGGCCTGGCCGAGCGTTGCGAGATCCAGGTGTCGTACGCCATCGGCGTGGCCCAGCCGACCTCCATCTCGATCAACACCTTCGGCACCGGCAAGGTCTCCGACGACAAGATCATCCAGCTGGTGCGTGAGTGCTTCGACCTGCGTCCATACGCCATCACCACCATGCTCGACCTGCTGCACCCGATGTATCAGGAAACCGCTGCCTACGGCCACTTCGGCCGCACCCCGCAGCAGAAGACTGTCGGCGACGACACCTTCACCACCTTCACCTGGGAGCGCACCGACCGCGCCCAGTCGCTGCGTGACGCTGCCGGCCTGTAAGCCTCCTACAGCGCCAGACGAAAGCCCCTGCCGAGCGATCGGCAGGGGCTTTTTTATATTGCGCGCAGCAATCTGACCCCAAATGCTGGATTAAATCCTGAATGGGGTCGAGCGCTGCTTTTCAACGCTGAGCGAGAAATACGACAAGCGACAGGCACATGCAAGTATCAAAGATCAGGGAGACGTGTTGGCGAGACGAGCCTTATAAGTGTGCGTAGCGGCACCTGATAAAAATGCTAGTTGTGGTGAATTTTTTCGGTGCGTAGAGTAAAAAAGCTTCTGCAGTTCTTCTACTTCTGGAGGTTGCCATGAACAAACACGAGCTGATTTTGCCTAATGAATGGCTGGTACATGCTGTCGAAATTAACCTTTTAGCTTACGACTCCTCTCGGGAGGGCCATCAAGATCTTCTGTTCCTTTTCGCAACCGACAAAGATGGCACAGCACATGAATTCACCGTGACGGCGCCAGCGATGCGGTACGTGGCAATGGAGGCATACAATGCTCTTAAAACCGGCTCGGTAGATGAAGTCGTGTTACGCATTACGGATATCGATAACCATCTGTACGCGCTATATATTTGATAGTTAAAGTTTTGCAGATCGCGCCCTAGAATGTGGCGTAACAGAACCAGCCAAATGTACCCTGCGGACGAAAGACGATGGTCATCGTGGTCCTTGGCTAATATTGAGTTTGCGGCCTTAAACTTAACGGAGAAAACCACGATGACCAAGCCCACTATCGCATTGAATGAGTGGGTTTTATAAAGCGGCAGACGCTGGCCTTTCTCACGCATTGACGTGGTCGTCGAAAACAACTTCCACCACTTCACCTGTATCACTCAGTCACGCCCAAATAAAAAATGGGCGTATGTTTTGAAAATTGGGTGGCTGCCAGGAGTTCGCCACAGCAGTCCCAGCGCCTGTGAGATCGAGCGCCACCTCAATCCTCAAGACAGCCCCTCGGACATATCACCTGACAACCTCGCACTTCACCCACCGCACTACCTGCCTACGCTGAGGACTCACCCCGCCAAGCAAGGATGCTGGCCATGCCGCTGATGCTGTTACTAACTCTGATGCTGTTGCTAAACGCCCCCCAGGCCTGGGCCACCTCATGCCCCGACTGGACCCCGCAACAGGCCAAGGCCGAAGTTGCGCAACTGCGCGCCACGCTTGCCCGATGGGACGAGCACTACCATCGTCAGGGCATAGCCCTGGTGGCCGACGAACTGTACGACCAGAGCCGCGAGCGCCTGAACCACCTGCAGCAGTGCTTCGCGGTTGGCACCAGCCCCTCGCCCTTAGCCAGTGCTCGCGGCCCGATCCCCCACCCCGTGCCGCATACCGGCGTCGACAAGCTGGCAGACCGCCAGGCCGTGGCGCGATGGATGGCCGGCAAGAGCGGCGTGTGGGTTCAGCCCAAGGTCGACGGCGTAGCCGTTTCCCTCACCTACCAACAGGGCCGATTGGTGCAGCTGACCAGCCGGGGGGACGGTGTACACGGCCACGACTGGAGCCGACACATCCCACAGCTCGGCGCTGTCACCCGGCAGTTGCCCGAGGCGGTCGACCTGCACTTGCAAGGTGAGCTGTATCTGCGCCTGAAGGATCATGTGCAAGCCAAGGCAGGCAGCGCCAACGCCCGGGGTACCGTGGCAGGGCTGCTCGCACGCAAGCAACTGACCGGCGCACAAGGCAACGCTATCGGCCTGTTCGTGTGGGGCTGGCCGCACGGCCCCGAGCAACAGGCCGAACGCCTCGCCCAGCTGGCACGGCTGGGGTTTCCGGACAGCCAGCTTTACAGCATCGCCATCGACACGCTGGAGGATGCAGCACACTGGCGCGAGCACTGGTATCGCTCTGCTCTGCCCTTCGCCACCGACGGTGTAATCCTGCGCCAGGGCAGCCGACCACCTGCCGAGCGCTGGCAGGCCAAGGCGCCCTACTGGATCGCGGCCTGGAAGTATCCCTATGCACAAGCCTTGGCCGAAGTACGCGACGTGCGCTTTCGGGTTGGCCGCACCGGCAGGGTCACGCCCGTGTTGCACTTGCTGCCGGTAACCCTGGACGACCGACGGATTACCCAGGTAAGCCTGGGTTCGCTGGCGCGCTGGCACACCCTCGACATCCGCCCCGGCGACCAGGTGGCCATCAGCCTGGCCGGGCTGACCATTCCACGCCTGGAGCAAGTGGTGCATCGCACGGTCGAACGCCAGGCGATCATCGCGCCTGCGCCCGACCGCTATCATGCCCACAGCTGCTGGCAAGCCAGCGAGGGCTGTGATGAGCAGTTCATTGCCCGCCTCACCTGGCTTGGCGGTAAACAGGGCCTGGCCTTGCCCCGCACCGGGCCCGGCACATGGCGTCGGCTGGTCGAAGCTGGCTTGGTAACGTCCATGACCGATTGGCTGCAGCTCGATGCCGAGCGCCTGCAGCAGGCCCCCGGCATCAGCAGACTCACCGCGGCACACCTGCTGGGCAGTTTCGACGAAGCCCGCTCACGCCCCTTCGATCAATGGCTGCGCGCCCTTGGCGTGCCCATTGGCAAGCATTTGCCACTGGCTGGCGACTGGCAGGCGCTGGCTTCACGCAGCGCCGGGCAATGGCAAACCGTGCCCGGCATCGGCGCAAAACGCTCGCGCCAACTTGTGGAATTTTTCGCAGCCTCCGAGGTGCAAGCCATTGCCGCACAGTTGGCCGAAGCCGGCATAGAAGGTTTCCGGACCCCACCCCAGCGCATTGAGCAATGATTTTTTACCAAATAGTGCGTAGGAAAAACCCGAGACTCCGGCAGAAAACCTCATCAAGGGTTTCTAAATGGGCAAAACCAAGGCAGGATTTCCCCCAACTTTTGCTGCCCCGCCCCGTTAGGGAGGCTTTTCATGAAACGTATTTCGACTCTTTTCCTGCTCGCAACACTGGGCCTGGCCGCGGGTACTGCTCAGGCTGCCCAGCCGGATGCCGGCCTGACCGGTTGTGCCGCCAAGCGCAGCGCCATCGAAAACCAGCTGAAAATTGCCCGTGACCACGGTAACAGCGACCAGGTTGCAGGGCTGGAGGAAGCCCTGCGCGGTGTGGACAACTGCACCGACGCCAGCCTGCGCAAGGAACGTGAGCAGAAGGTGCTCGATGCGCGTCACGAAGTGGCGCAGCGGGAAAAGGACTTGAAGAAGGCAGAGAAGAAAGGCGACGCCGAGAAGATCAACAAGCGCAAGGACAAGCTGGCCGAGTCGCGTAAAGAGCTGCAGGAAGCGGTCGACGATCTCGACCGCTAAGGCATCTGGCCGGCAAGCCTGGTCTTTGTGGGAGCGGCCTTGTGTCGCGATAGGGCCGCGCGACGGCTCCAGCTATGCATGCATTCTTGCTGAAATCCTGGGGCCGCTGAGCGGCCCTATCGCGACACAAGGCCGCTCCCACAGGAATTTGTACAAGCCCCGAAGGTTTGCGCAAGCACAGCCATTCAATGATTACGAAATTCGCTATGACAGGCCTTGCACGCAGCCTCGACCTTGTCCATCGGTGCCTTCAGTTGCGCAGCATCCAGTGGCTGATTGCGGGTGGCATCAACCAGTTCGCCGGTGACGCCTTCAAGCTGCCGAGCCAGGTCATGAAACCGCGCCTGGCGCTCCCACACGTCGGCGCGGGCGGCGCTGTCACCACCATCGCGCGCCTGTGGAAAATGCTGCCACGGCTGATGCGACAGGCTGTCCAGCTTCAGCGCACCGTCGGCAAACTTTACCCCGTCGAACGGCAACCGGCCACGCAGCATGCCCCCCAGGTCTTCGCTGGTCTTGAGCATGTCCTTGAAGATCACCTTGCGTTTACCCAGCGGCGAGTTCGGGTCAACCCGGTCACACCCCGTCAAAGCCCCTACCAGGGCAAGTGCAGCCAGCAGAACAACGGTCAATCGCTTCAACATCACGCTCACTTCGGCCTACGCAAATGGGCGGCCAGTATCGCTGCCACTGGGCCAAACACCAATAGCCACATAAAAGACAGGGGCGAACCTTCATGTTCGCTCATGACAGGAATGCACACATGAAATCTGCCCTGCGCCACCTGGCCTGGACACTGCCGGTGCTGGCTTTGCTGGCCGGCTGCAACGGCGGCGAGAGCGCCAAGCCCGAGCCCCACGCTGTCGCCACCTATGCCCCGGCCACTTGGAAAGACTTGCCGGCGGTCAGCGATGAAGACCTGCTGGCCGGCTTTTATGCATGGCGCAACGGCTGCGAAAAACTCAAGCGCGACCCGGTGTGGGCCGCCACCTGCGAAGCGGCCGGCAGCGCCACAGCCAGCGCCGCCCAAGTGCGTACCTTCCTTGAACAGAACCTGCAGGTGTACGGCCTGCGCTCTGCAGAGAACAATGCCAACGGCCTGATTACCGGCTACTACGAGCCGGTCTACCCAGGCAGCCTGAGCCAATCGGCAACCAACCATGTGGCGGTCTACGGCATCCCTGATGACATGATCGTGGTCGACCTGGCCAGCGTGTACCCCGAACTGAAGGGCAAACGCCTGCGCGGCCGTCTTGATGGTCGGGTGCTCAAGCCCTATGACACGGCCGAGGTCATCAACCGTAACGGCGTCCAGGCACCGGTGCTGGCCTGGCTGACCGACCCGATGGACCTGCAGTTCCTGCAGATCCAGGGTTCTGGCCGGGTGCAACTGGAAGACGGCCGTCAACTGCGCCTGGGCTACGCCGACCAGAACGGCCACCCCTATCGGCCGATCGGCCGCTGGCTGGTGGAGCAGGGTCAGCTGAAAAAAGAAGACGTGAGCATGGGCGCCATTCATGCCTGGGCCCAGGCCAACCCGCAGCGCGTACCAGAGCTGCTGGCCAGCAACCCCAGCTACGTATTCTTCAGCACCCGCCCGGACAGCAACGAAGGCCCGCGCGGCTCGCTGAACGTACCGCTTACCGCCGGCTACAGCGTGGCCATCGACCGCAAGGTGATTCCCCTGGGCAGCTTGTTGTGGTTGTCTACCACACGCCCGGACGGCTCGCCGGTGGTACGACCGGTTGGCGCGCAAGACACCGGCGGGGCGATTACCGGCGAAGTGCGTGCCGACCTGTTCTGGGGCACTGGGCCGGAAGCCGGCGAACTGGCCGGGAACATGAAGCAGCAAGGGCAGATCTGGATGCTGTGGCCCAAGGGCCAGCCACTGCCTGAGGTGCCCAAGGTACCTTGACCGTTGCTGCCTTCTTCGCGGGAGCTGCCCGCGAAGAAGGCCACTCGGTTTCAGATGGAAACCACGAAGAACGACACGATCAGTGCCAAACCGGCAAGCCACACCAGCGACCGCAAGGCAGCCCAGTCGGCCAGGTAGCAGATGATGTAAAGCAAGCGGCTGGTGATATACATCACCCCCAGTACATCCTGGGTCACCTGCTCGGCATTGCCGACGATATCCGCCACAAGCACCGCCGCAGCAAATGCCGGAAACGCTTCGTAGCCATTCTGCTGCGCAGCATGGGCACGCCGTGGCAGGCCCGACAAGGTATCGAGGAAGGCTCGCGGATCGTGATTGTCCTTGAGGCCGAAGCGGCCGCTGCTCGCCTTGGCGATCAAGGCACAAAGCGGGTTCAACAGCAGGGCAATCAGGATGCACCACAGGGCAACAGTCATGGACAGGACTCCTTGTTCAGTCTTCAGGTCAAAGCTTCATTACCAGCATGCCGGCCAATACCAGCCCGCAAGCTAGGAGTCTCGGCCCGCCAAAAGGTTCTTTGAGGTAGCGCATACCCAGCAGCACCACCAGGATCACGCTCAATTCCCGCAGTGCCGCCGCTTCGGCCACAGACCCCAGGTGCATGGCCCACAGCACCAGGGCATAGCTGAACAATACGCAGAACCCTACCGCCAACCCAAGGCGCCATTGGGTTCGCCAGAACAGTACGAATGGCGCCCGCCGCGCTACGCTCGCCAACAACGGGAATTGCCAGGCGCTGAGCAGGGTCAGCCAGACCAGGTAATCCCACGGTTTGCCCCACAGGCGCACGGCCTGGCCGTCGAACCAGGTGTAGCAACCAATGCACAGGCCAATCAAGGCAACCACCGGCAGCATCGACCATGGTAGCCGGTCACCGCCGCCGCCCTGCCACAACAGGCAGGCCATGCCACAGGGGATCAACAGGATACCGATGATCTGCTGCTGGCTCAGCGATTCCCCGGCAAAGGCCAGGGTCAGCCCCAGCACCACCAACGGCGACAGCCCGCGCATCAGAGGATAGACCAGCCCCAGGTCGCCCACGCGGTAGGCCTGGATCAGCAAATAACGGTACAACTGCTCAGCCAGTGCCGAAGCAACCAACCAAGGCCAGATTTCAGCAGGCGGAACATCCACGAAGGGCACCGCCAGCACCGCGAAGGCCAGCGCTACCGTGTCCATGCTGGCGATGACCAGCAAGCGCTCGCCGCTGAATTTGATCAATGTATTCCAGGTCGCATGCAGCAGGGCGGCCACCAGCACCAGAGAGGTTGCCAACACGCCTTCGTATCCTTGTGAGGGTTTTCGGAGGTTGAATATATAGCGTTCCCAAGCGTCGCTGTGCGCCTCTTGTGTGGGAACGTTTCCAAGGAATTCGGTCAAACCCTGTGCCCCGAACCCCGTGCCAGGTCATCAAAGAACTGCCCGAGTCACTCGGGTAACGACTTGGAAGCCACTGTTACAGGATTCGGGATGCTTGAATTAGTTGCCGCGTTTATCTGCCTCACCACACTTCTGACCTATGTGAACTACCGCTTCATCGGCCTGCCACCCGCCATCGGTGTGATGGTTACGGCGCTGCTGTTTTCCCTGATGTTGCAGGGCCTGAGCCTTATCGGCTTCCCTGGCCTGGAAGAACGCGTCGAAGGGCTGATGAACCAGATCGACTTCAACGACCTGCTCATGCACTGGATGCTAGCGTTCCTGCTGTTTGCCGGCGCCCTGCACGTCAACCTCAGCGACCTGCGCAGCTACCGCTGGCCGATCGGCCTGCTGGCCACCTTGGGCGTGCTGATCGCCACCGTGGTCATCGGCTACCTCGCGCATTGGGTGTTTGCCCTGTTCGGCTGGCAGGTCCCCCTGATCTACTGCCTGCTGTTCGGTGCACTGATCTCACCGACCGACCCGATTGCCGTGCTTGGCGCGCTGCGTACTGCCAATGCGCCCAAACCGCTTAAAACCACCATCGTCGGCGAGTCACTGTTCAACGACGGCACGGCAGTCGTGGTATTCACCGTGTTGCTGGGCATCATCCAGCTGGGTGAAACACCGAGCATGACCGACACGGCGATCCTGTTCGCCCGCGAGGCCATTGGCGGCGTGGTGTTCGGTGGCCTGATCGGCTACGCCACCTACCGGATGATCAAGAGTGTCGAGCAGTACCAGGTGGAAGTCATGCTGACCCTGGCGTTGGTCATCGGTGGTTCGGCGATGTGCTACGAACTGCATGTGTCGGCACCGATCGCCATGGTGGTGGCTGGCCTGATCATCGGCAACCTGGGGCGCAACCTGGCGATGAATGACATGACCCGCCGTTACATGGACGGTTTCTGGGAACTGATCGACGACATGCTCAATGCGCTGCTGTTCGCATTGATCGGCCTGGAGCTGTTGCTGCTGCCGTTCAACTGGATGCACCTGGCGGCCGGCGGCGTGCTGGCGCTGGCAGTGCTGCTGTCGCGCCTGCTGACGGTGGCCCCGGCGATCGTGCTGCTGCGGCGCTGGCGCCCGGTGCCCAAAGGCACGGTGCGGGTGCTGACCTGGGGTGGCCTGCGCGGTGGCGTGTCGGTGGCACTTGCACTGTCGCTACCGCTGGGCGAGGAACGGGACCTGCTGCTGTCGATCACCTACATCGTGGTGTTGTCGTCGATTCTGGTGCAGGGGTTGAGCATTGGGCGCGTGGTGCGCAAGGTCAGCGCCCAGCCTTGAGAATGCCGGGGCCGCTTTGCGGCCCATTCGCGGGTAAACCCGCTCCTACAGGTTTGCGTACCCCTGGAGGAGCGGGTTCACCCGCGAAGAGGCCGGCACAGGCAACCAGAATCTATTCGACTGCCGAATCCGGGAACTGGTCCTGCACATACTTGATCTCGGTGCGCCCATGGGCTGCCGGCAAGCCATCCTCACCCAGGTTGACGAACACCATCTTGTCGACAGTCAGAATGCTCTTGCGGGTGATCTTGTTACGCACTTCGCACTTGAGGGTGATCGAGGTGCGGCCGAACGCAGTAGCGGTGATGCCCAGCTCGATGATGTCACCCTGACGCGAAGCACTGACGAAGTTGATTTCCGACATGTACTTGGTCACCACACGCTGGTTGCCCAGCTGGACGATGGCGTAGATCGCAGCCTCTTCATCGATCCAGCGCAACAGGCTGCCACCGAACAGGGTGCCATTGGGGTTGAGGTCTTCGGGTTTAACCCACTTGCGGGTGTGAAAGTTCATCTGTACTCCTGACCTGCTTGGCTAACGTGTAGCAATGATGGCAGAGCGGCTGCCTTCGCTCCATTGAACATCGACTATCGTCGCGATTAATCGACGGAAAACCTTGGGCAAGCCGGCGGGGGCAGCTATAATCTGCGCCGTTTTACATGGTTGCCCACAGCGGTGCCATGCCCGCCACCTGTCCGAGGGGCGCTGCAGCAGGCTAGGCCTGTCAGGCTCGGATGGGGCGTTGCTCGCTCCCGCGAGCGCTTAACGCACAACGGCGCCCATTCGCACATTACGAATGGAGGCTCTCATGAGCGCTGCAAACATGCCTGCTGGTTTTACCGATTACAAAGTCGCCGACATCTCCCTGGCCGCCTGGGGCCGTCGCGAAACCATCATTGCCGAATCGGAAATGCCTGCGCTGATGGGCCTGCGTCGCAAGTACCTGGCCGAGCAACCGCTCAAGGGTGCGAAGATTCTGGGCTGCATCCACATGACCATCCAGACTGCCGTGCTGATCGAAACCCTGGTTGCCCTGGGTGCCGAAGTGCGCTGGTCGTCCTGCAACATTTTCTCGACTCAAGACCAGGCCGCCGCTTCGATCGCCGCCGCCGGTATCCCGGTGTTCGCCTGGAAAGGTGAAACCGAAGAAGAGTACGAGTGGTGCCTGGAGCAGACCATCCTGAAAGATGGCCAGCCATGGGACGCCAACATGATCCTCGACGACGGTGGTGACCTGACCGAACTGCTGCACAAGAAGTACCCGCAGGTACTGGACCGTGTGCACGGCGTGACCGAAGAGACCACCACCGGCGTACACCGCCTGCTGGACATGCTGGCCAAGGGCGAGCTGAAAGTCCCGGCGATCAACGTCAACGACTCGGTCACCAAGAGCAAGAACGACAACAAGTACGGCTGCCGTCACAGCCTGAACGATGCCATCAAGCGTGGTACCGACCACCTGCTGTCGGGCAAGCAGGCCCTGGTGATCGGCTACGGTGACGTGGGCAAGGGCTCGGCCCAGTCCCTGCGTCAGGAAGGCATGATCGTCAAGGTCTCCGAAGTTGACCCAATCTGCGCCATGCAGGCCTGCATGGACGGCTTCGAGCTGGTCTCGCCGTTCATCGACGGTATCAACGACGGCACCGAAGCCAGCATCGACAAGGCTCTGCTGGGCAAGATCGACCTGATCGTGACCACCACCGGTAACGTCAACGTCTGCGACGCCAACATGCTCAAGGCCCTGAAAAAGCGTGCCGTAGTCTGCAACATCGGCCACTTCGACAACGAGATCGACACCGCCTTCATGCGCAAGAACTGGGCCTGGGAAGAGGTCAAGCCGCAGGTTCACAAGATCCACCGTACCGGCGCTGGCAGCTTCGACCCGCAGAACGACGACTACCTGATCCTGCTGGCCGAAGGCCGCCTGGTCAACCTGGGCAACGCCACTGGCCACCCAAGCCGCATCATGGACGGCTCGTTCGCCAACCAGGTTCTGGCACAGATCTTCCTGTTCGAGCAGAAGTTCGCTGACCTGTCGGCCGAAAAGAAAGCCGAGCGCCTGACCGTTGAAGTACTGCCGAAGAAACTCGACGAAGAAGTGGCCCTGGAAATGGTCCGCGGCTTCGGCGGCGTGGTCACCCAGCTGACCAAGCAGCAAGCCGACTACATCGGCGTGACCGTCGAAGGCCCGTTCAAGCCGCACGCCTACCGCTACTAAGCGGCAAGCTTGAAGCTGCAAGTGGCAGGTAAAGGCATACCGTGCCGTTGCCACTTGCAGCTCCAGAAACACAGATCTTGAACGACGCCCAAGCCAGACCGGCCATCACCGATCTGGCTTTTACTTGCAGCTTGCCGCTAGACGCTTGTTGCCAGAGGAACGCCTGATGTCACAAGAACGCCGCTACAGTTTCGAGTTCTTCCCGACCAAGACCGACGCCGGTCACGAAAAGCTGATGGGCGTCGCCCGCCAGCTGGCCACCTATAACCCGGACTTCTTCTCCTGCACCTACGGTGCCGGTGGCTCGACCCGCGACCGCACGCTCAATACCGTGCTGCAGCTGGAAAGCGAAGTGAAGATACCTGCCGCGCCGCACCTGTCGTGCGTGGGCGACACCAAGGCCGAATTGCGCGCCCTGTTGGCCGAGTACAAGGCCGCCGGCATCAAACGCATCGTCGCCCTGCGCGGCGACCTGCCGTCGGGCATGGGCATGGCCAGTGGTGAACTGCGCTATGCCAGTGACCTGGTCGAGTTCATCCGCCAGGAAACCGCTGATCACTTCCACCTGGAAGTGGCTGCCTACCCGGAAATGCACCCGCAGGCGCGCAACTTCGAGGCGGACCTGGCCAACTTTGTGCACAAGGTCAAGGCCGGTGCCGACAGCGCCATCACCCAGTACTTCTTCAACGCCGACAGCTACTTCTACTTCGTCGAGCGTGCACAGAAGCTGGGCGTGGACATTCCGGTGGTGCCGGGCATCATGCCGATCACCAACTACAGCAAGCTGGCCCGCTTCTCCGATGCCTGTGGTGCCGAGATCCCGCGCTGGATCCGCAAGCAGCTGGAAGCCTATGCCGACGACACCGCCAGCATCCAGGCGTTCGGCGAAGAAGTGATTACCCGCATGTGCGAACAGCTGTTGCAAGGCGGCGCGCCGGGCCTGCACTTCTATACCTTGAACCAGGCTGAACCGAGCCTGGCGATCTGGAACAACCTGAAGCTGCCGCGCTGAAATCTTTTGGCAAAGTCTGTTTAAGAAATGATTAAGGCTTTGGTCATAGACTAAAGCCTTATTCAATTTCGGGTTAAACAGGTCTCGCCTGCCATGCAGCACCCCCAACCTTCGCGCCCACAGCTTGTTTACCTGGCTTTTGGCTCGGCAACCTACCATCAGGAAGCCTGCTTCAGCATCGTCAGCGCCCTCGCCCAGTTGGGCAGCGCAGCCGGCGAGGCCATGGACATCCAGGTTTACACCGACAATGCGCAGCCCTACGCCAAGCTGCCCGTCACCGTCCACCTGCTGGACGAGGCCACGCGCCAGGCATGGAATGCCCCGCACGGTTATCACTTTCGCAGCAAGCATGTGCTGTTGCGCCAGGTACTGCAGCAACACCCGCTGGCAGTACTGATCGATACAGACACCTTCTTCCGCACTTCACCGTTGCACCTGTTCGCCCGTGTGGCGCCCAACCGCCTGCTGTGCAACGCCATCGGCACACGCTACGGCGCTGACCAGAAGTGCCTGTTGTACAAAAACCTACTGACCCTTCTCGAGTCCCGGGGACTGGCCGACTGCCAGATGCCGCTCGTCAATTCCGGCGTTATCGGCCTCACTGCCGAGGACTGCGGCACCCTGGACCGCTCCATCGCCATGATGGACGAATTCTACCCCTTGGCTCGCGAGGCCTATACCCTTGAGGAGTTCTGCCTGGCAGTGGCGGCCTACCGCAACCTGGAGCTGGCCGAGTGTACCGATGTCATCCATCACTACTGGAGCCGGAAGGCGCAGTTCCGCGCCAAGATCCAGGCCTGGCTGCGCAAGCACGACCACGACCCACTCAGCCCCTCGGCCCTGGCCGACGTTGCGCTGGTCAACGACCAACTGCCGCGACCACCCACCCTGCACCGTCTGGGTTACAAAGCGCTGAGCCTGACCCTGCCCAGCCACGAGCGCCAGTTCGCCCGCGAATTGCTCTATGGCTGCTACCCCTACCCCAATGAGTTCGACCGCGCCTGCGCGTCCGCCTGGTGGGACAAGGCCCTGGAAAACCTCAATGACCGCTACGGCTACATGGAGCCCGAGCGGCTGCGTCAGTGCCTGCGCCATCCGGGGCTACGGCTATCGCTGGGCGAGCGGCGCAAGGATATCGAGGCGCATCTGCTGCGAACCACTCAAGCCTGATGTGCCCGCAAAATTCATTGTCTTGCGCGGCTTTGTGGGAGCGGGCGTGCCCGCGAAGAGAGTAACCCGATCGTTGGCACCGGCTTCGCCGGTGTTCGCGGGCACGCCCGCTCCCACATCGATCGTGCATGCCTTTACCGTACACCGGCCGAGCGCGTAATCTCCGGCCATGCCACATATCGCCCGTCTGTTCTGGATCCTCCTGCTCGTTTGCCTGAGCCCGTTGGCTCTGGGCGAACGCTTGCGCCTGGTAACCGACGACTGGGCACCTTATGTGTTTCAGCACAACGGCCAACCGCGCGGCATCGACTACGAAGTCGCCAGCCAGGTCTTCGCACGCCTCGGCGTCGAAGTGGAGTGGCAATTCCTGCCTTGGAAGCGCTGCTTGGCGATGGCTGAGCAGGGCCTGGCCGATGGCATTCTCGACATCTTCCAGACGGACGCGCGCCAACCCTACATGGTGTATGGCTCCGAACCCATGTCGGAAGTCGAATTCGTCCTGTTCCAAAGCCGCTCGCGCCGCCATGCCGTCACCCACCTGGACGACCTCGCCGGCCTCACCGTCGGCACATCGCCCGGCTACACCTACGGTAAAGCGTTCACCGAGGCCCCGCACTTCAAGCGCGAAGCCGCACCCACCCACGAAGCCAACTTCGGCAAGCTGGTGCTGGGCCGTATCGACCTGGCGATCACCGACCGCAGGGTCGGGCATTACCTGCTCCGCCAGCTCGGCCTGCAACAGCAAGTCGAAGAACTGCCGCTGGTAGTCAGCCGCCAGGCGCAGTATTTGGGCCTGGTGCGCAAGCCTGGGCGCGAGGCACTGGCCGTGGCCTTTGCCGAAGAGCTGCAGCGGTTCAAGCAGGAACCGGCCTATGCAGCGATCAGCAACCGCTATACAAGCGACACTGGAAACATTCTCAACGCCGTTGAGCAGCAGGAAAGCAGCACAGCGCGATAGCTCTGTTATACTCGGGCCTTCCCGCCCGGCTCACGCCCGGACGCTCGGCCTCGCAACAGGCATCCCGATCGGCACCGACGCCCCTTCGCGTCCAGCCTCCGTTTCCCGGATGTGCAGTGAAAGCCCAGCTGGACCGGACGCGATCGCATTTCACCGATGCCCGTCGCGCCAGGCAGAACATCCCAACGGGCCCAGCCCACACGAGAACAGGATCGCCCATGTCCTTTGCTTCCCTCGGTCTCTCCGAGGCTCTTGTCCGCGCTATCGAGGCTGCGGGCTACACCCAGCCGACCCCCGTGCAACAGCGGGCCATTCCCGCCGTGTTGCAAGGCCGCGACCTGATGGTTGCCGCACAGACAGGTACGGGTAAAACCGGCGGCTTCGCCCTGCCGATTCTCGAGCGCCTGTTCCCGGCCGGCCATCCCGACAAATCGCAGCGCCATGGCCCGCGCCAGCCTCGCGTACTGGTCCTGACACCGACCCGCGAACTGGCAGCCCAGGTGCATGACAGTTTCAAAGTCTATGCCCGTGACCTGCCACTGGTCAGCGCCTGCATCTTCGGCGGCGTTGGCATGAACCCGCAGATCCAGGCCATTGCCAAAGGCGTTGATGTGCTGGTCGCCTGCCCAGGCCGCCTGCTCGACCTGGCCGGGCAAGGCAAGGTCGACCTGGCCCACGTGGAAATCCTGGTACTTGATGAAGCCGATCGCATGCTCGACATGGGCTTCATCCACGACGTCAAGAAGGTGCTCGCCCGCCTGCCGGCCAAGCGGCAGAACCTGCTGTTCTCGGCCACCTTCTCCAAGGACATCACCGACCTCGCCGACAAGCTCCTGCACAACCCGGAGCGTATCGAGGTCACCCCGCCGAACACCACCGTCGAGCGTATCGAGCAGCGGGTGTACCGGCTGCCTGCCAGCCACAAGCGTGCCCTGCTGGCGCACCTGATCACCTTGGGCGCCTGGGAACAGGTGTTGGTGTTCACCCGAACCAAGCACGGTGCCAACCGCCTGGCCGAGTACCTGGAGAAGCAAGGCCTGACCGCCGCCGCGATCCACGGCAACAAGAGCCAGAACGCCCGCACCAAGGCTTTGGCCGATTTCAAGGCCAACAGCGTGCGCGTACTGGTCGCCACCGACATCGCTGCCCGCGGCCTGGACATCGACCAGTTGCCCCACGTTGTCAACTTCGAGCTGCCGAATGTCGAGGAAGACTACGTCCACCGCATTGGCCGTACCGGCCGTGCCGGTCGTTCGGGCGAAGCTATTTCCCTGGTCGCGCCAGATGAAGAAAAGCTGCTCAAGAGCATCGAGCGGGTGACCAAGCAGCGCATCGCGGATGGCGACCTGATGGGCTTCGACGCCAGCCAGGTCGAAGCCGAGAAGCCTGAAACACGCGAGCGCCCGCAAAACAACGGCCGCGGTGGCCGCAACCAGCAAGCCCGCGGCGAAGGTGCCAAAGACAGCAACGGCGGCCGCAAGGACAAAGGCAAGGACAAAGGCAAAGCCAGGCAGCCAGCTGCGGCCAAGCCGGACGACAAGGAAAAGAGCGGCGACAAGCAGCAGCCGCGCAAGCCGCGTGACAAGAAGCCACGCCCACAGCAGGCCAGCAATAACGGCGTGCCGAAACCGCCAGCAGACCGCGACCCGGAAGAGTTCCTGGACGACGAAGTCGATAACTTCGGTAACCGCGCCGACTATGTCAGTCCGTACCAGGGCAAGAACCAGGGCCGCAACCGTCGCCCAGGTGGTGCTGGCCAAGGTCAGGGGCAAGGCAATGGTCAACGCAGCAACGCTGGCGGCCAAGGCCAAGCCCGCAATGGCGGCCAGCCACGCAGTGGTGGCAGTGCCGGCGGAGAGAAACGCCCGCCCCGTGCCAACAACGGTGGCGGTGCCCGTCGTGATGGCGGCGGTGGCCGTGGTCGCCCCGCGCGTGACGATGCTGCCCGGCAAGAGCCGGCCGTGCGCAACCCGCGTCAGCCGGAAAAACAGCCAGTGATCATTCGCAAGGAGTCCAAACTGGACCGCTTCCCGACGCCTGAGCAACTGGATGACCTGCCAAGCCGCCCACGCGGTGAGCGCCCGGCGCTGCTGACCCGCAAGGGCTGATAGAAGTACCGAGGGGGCTGCTTGGCAGCCCTATCACGACACAAGGCCGCTCCTGCAGAGAATTTCTTGATCTCTGCAGGAGCGGCCTTGTGTCGTGATAGGGCCGCAAAGCGGCCCCCTCGGTTTTCAGCTGGCAGAAATTACTTCTGCTTCACACCTTCGACACTGATATCCAGGTCCAGGGTCTGCGAAGTAGCGCCTGGGCCTTTGATGCCGAAGTCGTTCAGGTTCAGCGTGGTGGTGGCGTTGAAGCCAGCGCGCTCGCCACCCCATGGGTCCTTGCCTTCACCGTTGAAGGTAGCCTTGAACGTCACCGGTTTGGTGACACCGTGCATGGTCAGGTCGCCGGTCACGTCAGCCGTCTTGTCGCCAGTCGACTTGACGCTGGTGGAGACGAATTTGGCGTCCGGGTACTTCTTCACGTCGAGGAAGTCGGCGCTGGCGATGTGCTTGTCACGCTCGGCGTGGTTCGACCACAGGCTGGCAGTTTTCAAGTCGACGCTAATCTTGCTGGCTTCAGGCTTGGCACTGTCCCAGCTGAAGTTGCCGTCGAAATCCTTGAAAGTACCGTGGATGAAGCTGTAGCCCAGGTGGCTGATTTTCCAGTCAACGAACGCGTGCTGGCCTTCCTTGTCGATCTTGTACTCGGCAGCCATGGCCTGGCCAGCAGAGAGCAGAGCGGTACCGAGCGCCAGAGCGGCAAAAGTCTTTTTCAACATCCTGTTCCTTCCTGTGTAATTGAGGTTGAGAGTCAAGCTTTGCGGCCCAGCATGCGAGTCAGGGTCGCGTCACGGTCGATGAAATGATGCTTGAGCGCGGCAAGGGCATGCAGCACGGCAAAAATCACCAGCCCCCAAGCCAGCCACAAATGAACCACACCCGCCACATCTGCCTGGTCAGGCAGGTCGCTGATCAGTGCCGGCACTTCGAACAGGCCGAACACCGGAATGCCGACGCCGTCGGCGGTGGAAATCAGGTAACCGGCAGCCATCACCGCAAACAGACCAAGGTACAGGGCCAGGTGGCCCAGCTTGGCCGCCAGGCGTGTGATTGCGCCGTGGTTGGTGGGTGCCGGTGGTGGCGGGCTGATGAAACGCCAGACTACCCGCAGCAGCATCACCGCCAGCAGCACCAGGCCGATGCTCTTGTGCAGGTCCGGGCCAGCTTTGCGCCAAGGGCTGTAGTAGTCGAGGCCGACCATCCACAAGCCCAGGCCGAACAGGCCGAAAACTGCCAGCGCCACGCCCCAGTGCAGGATGATGCTGACCACGCCGTAGCGAGAAGGAGAATTGCGCAGTTGCATGTTGCGTGTTTCCCCGTGAAAGCTATGCACAGACTAACGCGTAACGTATCGAAGAAAAGCGGAAAAAATTGCTTTGGATTATCGAGGAATCCGATATTTATTCTGTTAGCTGACCATTAAGAAAACATTAACGATAGTCGGAGAGTTGGGGTTGCAGTGTCGGCCCTTAGGCTGCGAACAGGCCGACACTGTCGATCGATCAGCCCGCCTTGGCCTGGGTATTGGTTACAGCCTTCTTCGCAGGCTCCGACTTGGCTGTCGCCTTCTTCGTCTCGGCAGGCTTGTGGGCTGGCTTGTGCGCGGGCGCATGCTTGGCAGGAGCGGCTTTGGTTGCCGCAGGCTTGGCGGCCGCTTCCTTGGCTACAGGCGCAGGCGCGGCAGGAGCCGGAGCCGCCTGTGGAGCGGGCGCAGGTGCAGGCGCCACTTCCTCAGCCTTGGCTATTGGCTCAGCCTTCATCTCTGGCGTTTGCGCCCCACCAAACAGGCGCTTGAAGAAGCCTGGCTTGTCCTGCTTGGCCTCTTCGGCCTGCTTAGGCTCAGCTTTGGCCGGCGCCTTGTCAGCTTTGTCGCCCTTGTCGGACGAACCGCCGAACATATTGGAGAAGAATCCGCCCTTGCTCTCCTTGGCGGCCACCGCACCTGCCGCCGCCGCAACCGGCAGCGCCTTGGCCGGGTCGAACGACTTGCCGGCCAACAGGTCCTGTGCCTGGCTGGCCGCACGCTGGCCACTGCGCAGGGCGCCTTCCAGAGTGCCCGGATACAGGGCATCCGTGTGCTCACCGGCAAAGGTAATGCGCTGCACCGGACGTTCCCACAGGCGCCAGTATTTGCTGATCTGCCCCGGACCGTAGGCCAGGTAGGCACCACCCGTGCCAGCGTCCGCGCTGTATCGCTTGACCTCGTAACCGGTGAAAGCACCACGGGCCTGTGGGTAGAACGCATGCAGACGGATCAACACCTGGTCGACCATCTGCTTTTCACCAAACGCCTGCAGCAGGCGAGCGTTATCGCCGGACAGGTTGATCACCACATTGGCACCACCCTTGAGCGCCGGTTCGACCCACAGCATGCCGAGGCCGGCGTTACTGAAGATTTCGCCCGACATGCGTGCGCGGCTTTCCCATACGGGTTTCTTGAACTTGAGCATGATCTGGTCGCGCCAACCATAGTTGGTGCCCTTGAGCGCCGCCAGGTGTTGGCTGTCCAGGCCAGGGGTCATCTGAATCTTGGCCAGCGCGCGCAGGGGCACAGCCATGACCAGATAATCCGCCTTGTAGCCGACGCTGCCGACTTTTACCGTGACACCATCCTTGTCCTGGACAATGGCGGTAACCGGCGAGCTGGTCTTGATGGTTTTCAACTGCTTGACGAAAGCCTGGGCCAGCACCGGGCTGCCACCGGGCAGGCGCGCGGCGCGCAGGTCGCGGTCGCTGACGCCGCGGTACACGCGGTTCTGCTGGGCGAAGTACAGCAGCGACAGGCGCGACGGTTCATCGTAGCGGGTGCGGATCTGCTGATTGATCAACTGACGGGCGGTGGCCGGCAGTTGCAGTTTGTCCAGCCAGGTGGAGACGTTGATCTGGTCAAGGGCGAACAGCGTGCTGGTTGCCTGCGGGTTCAGCGGGTCATCGATCGAACGGGCCAGGTCATCAAGGGTTTTCTCGTAACGCTTGAGCGCCTCAGCAGTGGCCGTTTGCTTGGTGGCCAGGTCGCTGGCGCTGAAGTATTCGCCGTCAATCAAGTAACCCGGGGTACGCACGAACTCGGGCGCCGGCAGTGTTTCAAGCTTGAAACGGTCGAGGTACTGGTTGAGCACCGGCTGTGCCTTGGCGTTGCCGATCCACTCGCTGGTGGCCAGGCCCGAACGCCCGCCCATGCCCGCCTTGGCCTCCAGCAGGGTCACCTGCCAGCCTTTGTTCTGCAGCTCGTAGGCTGCCGTCAGGCCTGCCAGGCCACCCCCCACGACAATCGCCGTGGGCGTCTTGTCTTTTGCCAGCGCAGCGCCGCTGGACACACCAATCAATACCAACGCGCACAGGCGCACCCAAGCAGCAGCCATGTCGGCGAACTCCGAGTCAGAGGTTACAGAAACGGGGAGAGGCAGGAATGCCCCGGGAAGATGCGTTAAGAATACGTCAGGTCCGGTCACCCTGCCAGCGCAGTGACATCAAGTCCTTTTGGCAACTGACATTTTTGCCAGTAGCCACGTCACAGGGTGGTAGGCGAAGCTGGCGAAGATGGCCAAAAGCCCGCCAGGGGGGGCTGCGCATGATCTTCGAGGAGCGTTTCAACCAAGTGGAGCGGCAGCTTCTGTTACACAGGCAGACACTTCGCACAGCCTCAGGCCTGAGCTTCCACGCCAGCAGCACGTCCTGGATCGGCTTTCACGAAGCCTTCAAGGGCGAGGACGGTACCGAGCTGGTCATTGGTGAACACAGCGAAATTTCGATTGCGTTCGCTCAAGAGGTCGAGTCCCTGCGGCTGGAATACTACGTAGTCAGCGACTTTCTGAGCGAAGACCTGCACATGTTGTTCGATGCCGAGAACATCGACTATGACCTGGTTGCGCCATCCCCTCGCATTTTTTACTGGCTCACCCTCGAAGGTAGCGGCTTCCGGGACGCTCGCCCGGGCCCGATCGCTACACACCCCTACTACCAGGTGATTGACGGCCCCTTTCGGCGCCTGACCATCTCCACCTCGCACGCCGGCACCGTGCATATCCGCAAGCTGGAATGGACCGGCACCCACCGCCATTGAACGGCAGCGGTTGTCCTGCCCTGCGGCATTGCTTAGGCTTACGCGGTCGAACCACGCCGCAAAGCCAGGAGAAGTGCCCATGGGCCTCAATGATCAGTGGATGCAACGCGACCTCAAGGTCCTGTGGCACCCCTGTACCCAGATGAAAGACCACGAGCAGCTGCCGCTGATCCCGATCAAGCGCGGCGAAGGCGTGTGGCTGGAAGACTTCGAGGGCAAACGCTATCTGGATGCGGTGAGCAGTTGGTGGGTCAACGTCTTCGGCCATGCCAACCCGCGCATCAACCAGCGCATCAAGGACCAGGTCGACCAGCTCGAGCACGTGATCCTGGCCGGTTTCAGTCATCAGCCAGTGATCGAGCTGTCCGAGCGCCTGGTCGCCATGACCCCGGCCGGTCTCGACCGGGTGTTCTATGCCGACAATGGCTCGTCGTGCATCGAGGTGGCGCTGAAGATGAGCTTCCACTACTGGCAGAACATCGGCAAACCGGACAAGAAGCGCTTCGTCACCCTGACCAACAGCTATCACGGCGAAACCATTGCCGCCATGTCGGTGGGTGATGTGCCGCTGTTCACCGAAACCTACAAGGCGCTGCTGCTCGACACCCTCAAGGTGCCAAGCCCTGACTGCTACCTGCGCCCCGAGGGCATGAGCTGGGAAGAGCACTCGCGCAACATGTTCCAGGCCATGGAGCAGACCCTGGCCGAACACCACGCCTCGATCAGCGCCGTGATCGTCGAGCCGCTGATACAGGGTGCCGGTGGCATGCGCATGTACCACCCGGTGTACCTCAAGTTGTTGCGCGAGGCCTGCGACCGCTACGACGTGCATCTGATCCATGACGAGATCGCCGTGGGCTTCGGCCGCACCGGCACGATGTTCGCCTGCGAGCAAGCCGGCATCCGCCCGGATTTCCTGTGCCTGTCCAAGGCCCTGACCGGCGGCTACCTGCCGCTGGCCGCCTGCCTGACCACCGACAAGGTGTACCAGGCGTTCTACGACGACTACCCGACACTGCGCGCGTTCCTGCACTCGCACAGCTACACCGGCAACCCGCTGGCGTGCGCTGCAGCGCTGGCGACCCTGGATATCTTCGAGCAGGACAACGTGATCGAGGCCAACAAGGCCCTGGCCACGCGCATGGCCACAGCCACTGCACATTTGGCCGATCATGCTCATGTTGCCGAAATACGCCAGACTGGCATGGCCCTGGCCATCGAAATGGTTCAAGACAAGGCAGGCAAGGTGGCCTACCCCTGGCAGGAGCGCCGTGGCCTGAAGGTGTTCGAGCACGCCCTGACCCGCGGCGCCCTGCTGCGACCGCTGGGCAGCGTGGTGTACTTCCTGCCGCCGTACGTGATCACCCCCGAGCAGATCGACTTCCTTGCCGAAGTGGCCAGCGAAGGCATCGATATCGCCACCCGCGACGGCGTCAGTGTCGCAGTGCCGGCCAACTTCCACCCCGACTTCCGCGACCCGGGCTAGGCCCGGCAATTCGCCACACCACTTTTCCTGTGGGAGCGGGCGAGCCCGCGAACAAGGGCGAAGCCCTTGCCAGGCACCGCGGCGCCTGATTCGCGGGCACGCCCGCTCCCACAGGGGATCTGCGTCTCTCTATTTACCGAGCAAACCCATGAGACTGTCCCGCTTCTTCATCGACGCCCCCCTGAGCCTTGGCGAGCACGACCTGCCCGAGGCCCAGGCCCATTACATTGGCCGCGTGCTGCGCATGGCACCCGGCGACGCCGTGCAGCTGTTCGATGGCAGCGGCCAGGAATTCCGTGGTCAGTTGCTCGAGGTGGGCAAGAAAACTGTCCGCGTCAGCCTTGACCAGGCCTTTGCCGGCCAGGCCGATTCACCGCTGCATGTGCACCTGGGCCAGGGCCTCTCCCGTGGCGAGCGCATGGACTGGGCGATCCAGAAGGCCACCGAACTTGGCGCCAACGAAATCACCCCGATCGTCAGCGAACGCTGCGAAGTGCGCCTGAAAGACGAACGCGCCGACAAGCGCCTGGCCCACTGGCGCCAAGTGGCGATCAGCGCCTGTGAACAATGCGGGCGTTCTACCTTGCCAGTCATTCACCCACCCGTGCCCCTGGCGGAATGGTTGAGCAGCACCAAGGCTGACCTGAAACTGGTCCTGCACCCGGTGGCCGAGCCGCTCACCAGCCATGAAAAGCCCGCAACACTGGCCTTCGTGATCGGCCCCGAAGGCGGCCTTAGCGAGGCCGAAGTCGAGCAGGCCAAAGCCGCCGGCTTCCACGCAGCACGCCTTGGCCCGCGCGTGCTGCGCACCGAGACCGCGCCGGTGGTGGCGCTGTCGGTGGCACAGCAGTTGTGGGGCGATTTTTAACTAGCGCACGTAGAACGACACCGCCACGAAGTGCATCAGGCTGCCAGCGATCACGAACAGGTGCCAGATGCCATGCCAATGGCGGAAACGGCTGTCGAAGGCGAAGAAAATGATGCCGACGGTGTAGAACACGCCGCCGGCAGCCAGCCAGGCGAAGCCGGCAGTGCCCAGCGAGTTCAGCAGTGGTTTGACTGCAACCAGCACGATCCAGCCCATCACTGCGTAGATGATGATCGACAGGATACGCGCCTCGGAGCGCGGCTTGATCTCTTGCAACATGCCGATGATCGCCAGCCCCCAGACCACGCCGAACAGGCTCCATCCCCAAGGGCCGCGCAGGCTGACCAGGCAAAACGGCGTGTAGCTGCCGGCAATCAGCAGATAGATCGACAGGTGGTCGAGCTTGCGCATGATCACTTTCGCCCGCCCACGGGTGCTGTGGTACAGGGTGGAGATGCTGTACAGCAACAGCAGCGTGCCGCCGTAGATGGAGAAGCTGACGATCTTCCACGGGTCGCCTTGCAGGCCCGCGACCACGATCAGCCAGATGGCACCAATAGCAGCGAGGACGGCACCGACCAGGTGGGTCCAGGCGTTGAAGCGTTCACCGTAATACATGCAAACACAGACCTCCTGAGGTGGGCTGGGTTCCTGTTGTGATGTTGATGACCCCTTCGCGGGTAAACCCGCTCCTACAACTGAGCGCGCAGCCATTGTAGGAGCGGGTTTACCCGCGAAGAGGCCCTGCGCCTCACATCCTAACCAAGGTCAGGTTGCAGATCCGCGTCACGCACCAGCCTTTCCAAGGCGACCAGGTCCGGTACCCGCGCCACCTGCTCACCCACCTGCACCGCCGCCAGCTCCAACCTGCCCAGCGCCACATCCACGTAGTTCAGCTGGCTGTCGAGCTTGCACGAGCGCGGAATGTCCTGCAGCAACAGCGCCAGGTACCGCAAGCCGGTATCGCCCAAAGCATTGAGCACCACCACGCGAGCCCGCTCCCCGCACGGCGTCTCACCACCGCACGCGGCCTCGAAACCGATCAACGGCAGGCGTTGCTGACGCCAGTCAATCCACCCCAGGTGCCAGGCGGGGTCGCCATGCTGGCACACCAGGTTACGCTGCCCGCTCAACTCGGCCACCGCCACGTTGGGCAACACCAGCGTGCGGTCCCCCAACGGTAGCAACAGCCCGGTCAGGCTGCTGCGCTGGCCGGAAATCAGTTCAAGCATGGGCCTGGCTCCAATGGGCGATGCTCTGCAACAGCAGCGACTCCTGGTACGGCTTGCCCAGGTATTCGTTGACGCCGATGGCCATGGCGCGGTCCCGGTGCTTCTGCCCGGTACGCGAGGTGATCATGATGATCGGCAAGTCTTTCAACCGTGCGTCACGGCGGATGCGTGTGGCCACCTCGAAGCCGTCCATGCGCGGCATTTCGATGTCCAGCAACAACACGTCGGGCCGGTGCTCTTCCAGCAGGGCCATGGCATCGACGCCATCCTTGGCCGTGAGCACGCTCATGCCGTGGCGCTCCAGCAGGCGGCTGGTCACCTTGCGTACGGTTACCGAATCGTCCACCACCATCACCAGCAAGGCACGGCGCGGTGCCGGGCCAAGCAACTGGCGTTGGCTACCGCCTCCGGGCAGGCGGGCCAGCCGTCGCTGCTGGCCGCGCAGCTGGCCCAGCAGGTCAAGAATCAGTACCACCCGGCCATCGCCCAGCAGTGTCGCCCCCGATAACCCGGCAACCGCGGCAAACTGCGGCCCCAGGCTTTTCACCACGATCTCACGGCTGGGCGACAGGTTGTCGGCCTGGATGGCGAACGACTGCTCCTTGGAATGCACCAGCAGCACCGGCAACGGCACACTTTGCCCCAGCAGCGCCGGGCGCGGCAGGCCTTGCAGCAACTCGCCCAGGTAGCGCAGCTCGTATTCGTGGCCGGCATAGACATAGCGCGGCGAGTCCAGCTGGTAGCACGCCGCAAGCTCGGCAGGTGGGACGCGGACGATGCCCTCGATGGTATTGAGCGGAATGGCGTATTGCTCTTCGCCCAGGTGCACCATCAGCGCACGGTTGATCGACACGGTGAACGGCAGGCGGATCAGGAAACGCGCCCCCTTGCCCGGCGCCGACTCGATACTCATCGAGCCACCCAGTTGCTTGACCTCCTCGTGCACCACATCCATGCCCAGCCCGCGCCCGGAAATCTGGGTAATCTTTTCGGCGGTGGAAAAGCCTGGCCGCAGGATAAACTGCAGGATTTCGTGGTCACTCAACTGCGCCTGCGGGTCCAATAGGCCGCGCTTGATGGCCTTGCGCCGCACCGCTTCCAGTGGCACGCCAGCACCATCATCCGTCATTTCGATGACGATATCGGCGCCCTCATGCAGCAAATTCAGGTGAATGGTGCCCTGCTCCGGCTTGCCGGCGGCCAGGCGCATTGCGCGGCTTTCCAGGCCGTGGTCAACGGCGTTGCGCAGCATATGCTCCAGCGGCGCCACCATACGCTCCAGCACACTGCGGTCCAGTTCGCCCTCGGCATTGCCAACCACCAGTTCCACCTGCTTGCCCAGCTCGCTGGCCACCTGCCGCACCACGCGCTGCAAGCGCGGCACCAGGCGCTCGAACGGCACCATCAGGGTGGCAGTCAGGCCCTCCTGCAACTGGCTGTTCACCCGCGCCTGCTGTTGCAGCAGGCTGTAGGCCTCCTGAGCACGCTGAGCCAGGGTTTCCTTCAGGTCCAGCAGGTCCGAGGCAGACTCGAAGAGGGCCCGTGACAGCTGCTGCAGCTGGGAGTGGCGGTCCATTTCCAGCGGGTCGAAGTCGTCATAGGCATCGCCTTCGAACTGCTGCCGGCTGGAGATTCGCCCCTGGGTCTCGACATCCAGACGCAGCAACTGATCACGCATGCGCTCGAGTGTGGTTTCCATCTCGTTGAGGGCGAACTGCGCGTCGTTGACCTGCTGCTCGATGCGCCCACGGATGATCGAGTGCTCGCCGGCCAGGTTACCCAGGTCGTCGAGCAGCTCGGCGTCGACCTTGACCATGTCACCCGGTGCCCGCTCTGGTGCTGCTGCCGGAACTTCGGCGGTTGCAGCTTCTGGCGGCCCCTGGCCTGCGGCAGTGTCTGTCAGTGCGGCGCTGCTGAAGTTGCGAATGTAGTCGATCAGCGCCGTGGCGGCATGCAGCGGCTGCCCCAGGCGCACAGCGTCAAGCATATGCGCCAGCCGGTCGTGGCAGTTCTGCAGCAGTGCGAACAGTGGCGCGCTTGGCGGCAATCTACCCGCAGCCAACAGCTCGTAGAGGAACTCCAGTTCGTGGGCCAGGTCGCCGATCGGGGTGATTTCGACCATGCGCGCCACGCCTTTGAGGGTGTGCAGGTCGCGCATCAGGTTGTCCACCTCGACGCTGCTGCGCGGGTCGGCCTGCCAGCGCGCCAGGGCCGCTGCGGCGCTCTCGACGATGTCCGAGCTTTCTTCCAGGAACACTTCCAGCAGCTCTTCGCCGGGGCTTTCCGGCGCCTCGGCAAGCGGCTCTGCCACCTGCGGCTGCAACGGCGGGTGCGGCAGCCCCAAGGTATCGGCCAGGTCCATGTCCGGGTGCAGCGTTGTGACCGTGTCGATGCCCACCAGGCCGGTGGCATCCGGCGCCAGGGCCTGGTCCAGCAGGTTGCGCAGGCTGTCGACCAGCTCCGGGCGCGGTGGAATATCCTGCCCGGCCGCCACTTCGTCCAGCATGTCCAGCAAGGCCTCATGGGCCCGCTGGGCCTGGCTGAAGAAGCGGGAATCGGCAGGCAGGCTGCCCTCCTCCACCGCGCCATACAGGTCCAGCAACGCCTCGCACACCTCATCCATCTGCCACAGGTCGGCCAGGTGCGCGGCGTGCCCCAAGGTGGTCATCTGGTCGAGCAGGTTATCCAGTGCGTCACGCTGGGCGGGCTGTTGCTGCCAGCGCGACAACAACGTCTCTGCATCGAGCAGAATGTCCATGGCCTGCGCCAGGAAGCTGGCGACCAACTGCGGATCACGCTTGCTGCGGCCGGCAGGGTGCGAGTCTTCATGCAGACTGGCCAGGCGGCCGTCCACGGCCTGGCCCACCTGCTCGATCAGTTCCGCGGCGCCGGGAATGGCGGCCAGCGGTGTGCTATCGAGTTGCGCCAAGCCCAGATGGAACAACGACCGCGCAGCTTCCAGCCACTCCATCTCGGCCATTTGCAGTGGCAGTTGATGACCCTTGTATTCACGGGCCAGGCGGTCGAAGGCGGTGGCCAGTTCGGCGACCGGCATCACCCCGGCCATGGCGGCACTGCCTTTGAGTGTGTGCAAGGCACGCTGCAAGTCATCGCTGACCGGCGTGTCGTGGCCACCGGCGCTTTGCAGATAAACCTCAAGGCTGGCCAGATGGCCCTGCGCCTCGGTACGAAAAATGCCCAGCAACTGCGGATCGAGGCCATCGACACCGGCAGCCGCCGGGGCATCGTTTTCGGCCAGGCTGTGCAGGTGCCCGGCCAATTGCTCGATTTCAGTCAGTTGCGGCAACTGGCCGGCGGCAAAGTCGGCCAGCAAGTCAGGCAGGTGAACGAACACCTGCTGCAGCGCTACAACCCCTTCCGGGGTGAGCACGCTGCGGCCCTCGAGCACCCGGTTCAGCACGTGCTCGGCGCCCCAGGCCAGTTCAGCCACCGCCTCGGCATGCACCATGCGGCCACTGCCTTTGAGTGTATGCAGCGCGCGACGCACTTCGCCCAGCGCCTCGCGCTGCTGGTTGTCGGCACGCCAGCGCAGCCAGTGGCGCTCGATTTCCGGCAGCAGCTCGCCCGCTTCATCAAGGAACACCTCGCGAAGCTCGTCATCGATGCCGTCGCCACTGCCGTCCAGGTCTGCGCTGGCCCCAACTACCGCGCACTGCACACCCAGCGCCGCCAAGCTGGCCCGCGCCATCTCGATAAAGGGTTGGCCATCGGCCAGCGGGTCGGCCGCCCGCCATTGCAGGTAGCATTCGGCAGCGCTCAGCGCCTCAGCCAAGTGCGTCAGCTCATCAACCGGCGGCTCTTCCTCCAGGTGCTGCAACCAACGCTGCACATAGCTTGCGCAGCCGACAAACAGCTCGGCCACGGCGGGCAGCATCAACATGGCCAGTGCCCCGCGGATCTGCTGCAACAGCCCCGGCAAGGGTTGCAGGCGTTGCCGGGGCCAGTCGGACTCCAGGTAATCGCCAATCAGATCCTTGGCCTGCTGCAACACGTTCAGCGCTTCATGCAGCACCAGCTGGCGTATCTCCGCCAGGTCCGAGCCTGGCAGGCTGCCTTGGCCGCTTTCCTCCAAAGGGCCGACCATGCCGTTCAAGGAGGCCTCCACGTACAGCAGGGCCCCCGCCACGTCCATCAACACCGCGTCGTCCACCGCCCGCTCGCCCTGAGCCAATGCCTGCAACGCCAACACCTGGTCGATGATCACCCGCCGCGGTTGCTGAAAGCCCAGTACCGCCAGGGTGTCAGCCACGTGGCGCAACGGTGCCAGCAGCGCATCGAGCTGCTCGCTGTGCTGACGGTCGCCGCGGCCGTACTGGTCCAGGCGCTCCTTGATGCGCATCAAGTCGTCGCACAGTGCAGTCACCACCGAACGCAGCGCATCGCGCCCTGACCCGGCCTGCAGCTGGTCACGCCAGTTGCCCAGCGACAGGTCGAGGTTGGCAAGGTCATCGTCACCCGCAAAGCGTTGGGCGGCACCGGTCATCAGGCTGGCCTGGGCCAGCGGTTCCTCCCCACGGCAGGCACGCAGCTGGTTGAGCAACGGCAGCATGACCAGTGGCAGGTCGTGGCGGGCACCGCGCAACCGCTCCAGGTACGAGGGCAACTGCTCCAGGCCGCGGAACAATGCGCCCAGGCAATCACCCCGGGGGCTGACCTGGCCGTCGGCCAATGCCTTGGCGAACAGCTCCAGCTCCTCGGCCAGGCGCGTGGCGCCGCGCAGTTCGAGCATGCGCAGGCAGCCGTGCACCTGGTGCAGGTTATCGACCACAAAAGCCATCATCGACAGGTCACCCGTCTCGCTGGCAAAGCGCTCCAGCGCCTGCCGTGCCTGCCCCAGGCAATCGAGGATGGCGGCCTTGGTCCAGGCCAGCGCCACTGTTTCGTGACGCTCGGGGCTTACTGCAGAAGCCATGGTCACTATTCCTTAACGCGGCTCGGTCGGTGGTGGCAGGGTGAAACCGGACACCGAACGGCGCATCTCGCTGGCCATGCGGGCCAAGTGGCGGATGCTGTCGGCGGTGGCACCGGAGCCGGCAGAGGTTTGCGCGGTAATCTGCTGGATCACCGCCATGGTGTGGGAGATCTGCCCGGCCGACGAGGTCTGCAACTGGGCAGCGTCGGAGATGCTGTGGATAAGGTCGGCGAGGTTCTGCGATACCCCTTCGATCTCGGCCAGCGCCACCCCGGCATCCTGGGCCAGGCGTGCACCACGCACCACTTCGGCAGTGGTCTGCTCCATGGAGATCACCGCTTCGTTGGTATCGGCCTGGATGGTACGCACCAGCGCCTCGATCTGGCGGGTGGCAGACGATGAGCGCTCAGCCAGGCGCTGCACCTCGTCGGCAACCACGGCAAATCCGCGGCCGGCCTCACCGGCCAGCGAGGCCTGGATAGCGGCGTTCAGGGCAAGAATGTTGGTCTGGTCGGCAATGTCGTCGATCAGGCTGACGATGTCGCCGATTTCCTGGGAGGACTCGCCCAGACGCTTGATCCGCTTGGCGGTGTCCTGGATCTGCTCGCGAATGTTGTCCATGCCGTTGATGGTGTTGTGCACCACCTCGTTGCCCTTGTTGGCGATGGCAACCGAACGCTCGGCCACCTTGGCCGATTCGTAAGCATGCGCCGAAACCCGATCGATCGACTCGACCATGTCACCCACCGCCTCGGACGCCTCGCTGATCTGTGCAGCCTGGTGCTCGGAGGCCTTGGCCAGCTGCCGCGCAGTGTTCTGCGTGTCCTGCACGGCGGCAGCGACCTGCATTGCACTGTGGTTGATGGTGGCGACCAGGTCGCGCAACTGGTCCACCGAATAGTTGATCGAGTCGGCAATGGCGCCGGTAAAATCTTCAGTCACCGATACGGTCACCGTCAGGTCGCCATCTGCCAGCTCTTCGATTTCGTCGAGCAGGCGCATGATGGCCTGCTGGTTGCGTTCGTTCTTTTCTGCGGTCTCGCGCAGTTGGCGGTTGGTGGTGCGCACCATGACCAGGCCGATGAGGATGATCGAGGCCAGCGCCAGCAGCCCCAGGGCATAGCCGCCAACGGTGTCGAGGGTGCGCCCGCCAGCCAGGTTCTCGAAACCGTTCGCCAGGTGCGACGCTTCGTCGAGCAGGGTTTGCGAAAGGCTGAAGATGTTGCCCGCAGCCTCCCGCACACGGAACAGTTCGGGCGAGGTTTCGAGGATTTCATCCACCGAACCGGCAACAAACTGGAACAACTCGGCGATTTCGGCCAGCCGCGCACGCGCGTCGGCGTCCTCGACGCGGGTTATCTGGATTGTCGCATTGCCATTGAGCATGCCCTCCAGCACCTGGCCAAAGCGCCCGGCGTCACGGCCGAAGGCATCGGCCGCCTGGGCGGCGCTGTCGTCACCGGCCAGCACGGTGTTGACCGAGCCAAGGATACGTTCGGCCAGCAACAGCTGGCGCTGGGCCACCGCAACCTGATTGGCCGGGGCACCGCTCTGCAGCAGGATCTCGACCACTTTTTCGTATTCCACCTGCAACTGCGGCACGGTCTCGGCCAGGGTCGCTGCCACCTGGTGCAGCGACAGCACGGTCTGCTCGCTGGCCAGGATGATGTCGGTGTTCTTGCGCAGGTTTTCCCAGTCGCGGCGTACCGATTCCATCTCGTCACGCACCGAAGGTGGCGCAGGCGGCAGGCCAGTGGACTTGTCACCCTGGCGCAGGTAGCCCCAGCGTCGTTCGAAATCATTGCGTGCATCCGACAGCAGCTTGAAAGCCAGGGCCTTGCCGGTGGCCGCCTCGGTGGCGTTCTTGGCGATACGCTGCGACAGCACGCGCAGCTCGCCGGCATGGCCGATGTACTGCTTGTCGTAGTTGGATTGGGTATTCAGGTAAGCAAAGTTGGCGAACAGCAAGATGATCGAAAGGATCAGGATCAGGAACAGCACGGTGATCTGCGCGATGCTGCGGGTACGTGGGCTCACGGTGGTGGCAGTGACGGGGGTGGCAGGCTTGTTCACGTTCGCAGGTCCTATAACGCCACATCGAGAAAGCCTGGCGCCTGGGCCAAGGCAAAGGGGCTGAAGATCGCCCAGTTACGTTCACGCGGAAAATACCCCTGCACAAAGCGCGCAGCGGCAAGGATCAGAGGCTGCGGCGGCGACAGCTGCAGGCTGTCGAGGGCAAAGTGCTGAAGGCCCAGCACCTCGTCGACCAGCAAGCCGACGAACAGGTCGTCGTGATCCAGCACCAGTACTCGCCGCTGCTTGCCCGGTGCCGCGTGGCCCAGGCCGAAGAAGCAGCTCAGGTCCATCACCGGCAACAGCCGGCCACGCAGGTTGGCCACCCCGCACACCCACGGCTGCACGCCGGGGACGCGGCTACTGCGCGGTTCGCGCAGCACCTCGGCCACTTCGCCCATGGGCGCGACGAACCACTGCCCGGCAATGCGAAAGCCAATGCCGCTCCACTGCTGCACGCGGTTGTCCTGCGGCGGCTGGTCGGCGACCAGCAGGCGGCAGCGCCGGTCGATGTCCAGCAATAACTCAAAGGCGGTCAGCGACGCGCCTTGCGGGCGGGTGGTCAAGCCCCCAGCACTTCTTTGAGCTTGGCGATCAGCGCCTCCTCTTCCACCGGTTTGGTCAGGAAGTCACGGGCACCCTGGCGCGTGGCCCAGATACGGTCGGTTTCCTGGTCCTTGGTGGTTACCACGATCACTGGAATAGCGCTGGTGTCCGGGTCCTTGCTGAGCTGGCGGGTGGCCTGGAAACCGTTCATGCCAGGCATGACGATGTCCATCAGCACCGCGTCAGGCTTGTCCTGCCGGGCCAGGGCCACGCCGTCGGCACCGTTGCTGGCCTTGAGCACCTGGTAGCCGTGCTTTTCCAGCCATTCGGTCAATCTGTACATCTCTGTCGGCGAGTCGTCGACAATCAGAACTCGGGCCATGCTGTTTCCCCATCAGGAAAGTAGGACCGCGCCATGGCGGGGCTCGGTCAGGGTGCGTGTTGTTGAGGTGCGGCAAACCCGGGCACATGGGCGCGGATCGCGTCGAGCAGTTCTTCCTTGCTGAACGGTTTGGTCAGGAACTGATCGGAACCGACCACCCGGCCGCGGGCCTTGTCGAACAGGCCATCGCGGGACGACAGCAGGATAACCGGGGTGTCCTTGAAGGCACTGTTGTGCTTGATTACCGCGCAGGTCTGGTAGCCGTCCAGGCGTGGCATCAGCACATCGACAAAAATGATGCTGGGCTGATGGTCGACGATCTTGGCCAGGGCATCGAAGCCATCGCTGGCGGTGATTACCTCGCAGCCCGCTTCACCGAGCAACATCTGCGCGGTGCGGCGGATCGTGCGGGAATCGTCGATCACCATCACCTTCAGGGGTTGTTCCATAGACGCCTACCAATAGGATTGAAGCCGCAAGTTGCAAGCGGCAAGCTGCAAGCGGCAAGCTGCAAGAAAGCAGCTCGGCGCATGGATGCTCTTTTCTTGAGGCTTGTAGCTCAAGGCTTGCAGCTGCATTTTTAGCACACTCCGGGTGGCCATTCCATCTGCCGCGCCCCTTGACCGGCGGCGTTCCCGGCGCCACCCTGAGCCACTTTTCTTTCGATCCACCGCGGCCACCTGCCGCCAAGAGGACCCCCCATGAGCGTTCGCCTCGGCATTGTAATGGACCCCATCGCGTCCATCTCCTACAAGAAGGACAGCTCGCTGGCCATGCTGCTGGCCGCCCAGGCACGCGGCTGGAGCTTGTTCTACATGGAACAGCAAGACCTGTACCAGGGCGAAGGCAAGGCCCGCGCCCGCATGCGCCCGCTGACGGTGTTTGCCGACCCTGCACGCTGGTTCGAACTGGGCGAGGAGCAGGACAGCCCGCTGGCCGAGCTGGACGTGATCCTGATGCGCAAGGACCCGCCCTTCGACATGGAGTTCGTCTATAGCACTTACCTGCTGGAACAAGCCGAGAACGACGGCGTACTGGTGGTAAACCGCCCGCAAAGCCTGCGCGACTGCAACGAGAAGATGTTCGCCACGCTGTTCCCGCAATGCACCACCCCGACCCTGGTCAGCCGCCGCCCGGACATCCTTCGCGAATTCACCGCCAAGCATGCCGACGTGATCCTCAAGCCACTGGATGGCATGGGCGGTACGTCGATCTTCCGTCACCGGGCGGGCGACCCCAACCTGTCGGTGATCCTGGAAACCCTGACCGCACTGGGCACCCAGCAGATCATGGCCCAAGCCTACCTGCCGGCAATCAAGGACGGCGACAAGCGCATCCTGATGATCGATGGCGAGCCAGTGGACTATTGCCTGGCACGCATTCCGGCCAGCGGCGAAACCCGTGGCAACCTGGCCGCGGGCGGACGTGGCGAAGCCCGCCCACTGACCGAGCGCGACCGCTGGATCGCCGCCCAGGTCGGCCCGACGCTGCGCGAGAAGGGCCTGCTGTTCGTTGGCCTGGACGTGATCGGCGACTACCTCACCGAAATCAACGTCACCAGCCCCACCTGTATCCGCGAAATCGATGCCGCCTACAACACCGATATCGGTGGCAAGCTGATGGATGCCATTGATCGCAAGCTAAAGGCACGCTGACAGCCAACGCGAAGTAAAGCCGTAGAGTGGGGTATGATGCCGGTCCTATTCGACTGAGCTGCTGCCCCGCCCTGCGGTTGCTGGATACCTGATGACGCTGCCCGCTGACGTCCCTGCCGACCTGCTGCCTCCCCGTGTTCGCCCTGCGGACCGGCTTGGCTTCACCCTGTTCCTGGCTGCGCTGGTGCACCTGGCGCTGATCCTTGGCGTCGGCTTCACCGTGGTCAAGCCTGCCGAAATCCGCCACACCATGGACATCACCCTGGCCACCTTCAAGAGCGAGAAACCGCCCGAGAAGGCTGACTTCCAGGCCCAGGACAACCAGCAAGGCAGCGGCACCCTGGACAAGAAAGCGGTGCCCAAGACCACCGAGCTGGCGCCGTTCCAGGACAGCAAGATCAACAAAATCACCCCACCGCCTGCGGCCAGGCCCGAGGTGGTACCCCCCCCTACCCCGAAAAAGTCGGCGGTGGTGACTACTGCGCCCAAGCCGCACAAGGTCGAACCCAAACCCAAGGAAAGCAAAGCACAGCCCAAGCCAGCCACACCGACGCCGGACTTCGACAGCTCGCAGTTGTCCAGCCAGATCGCCAGCCTGGAAGCGGAGCTGTCCAACGAACAGCAGATGTACGCCAAGCGCCCGCGCATCCATCGCCTGAACGCCGCGTCGACCATGCGCGACAAGGGCGCCTGGTACAAGGAAGAGTGGCGCAAGAAGGTCGAGCGCGTGGGTAACCTGAACTACCCCGATGAAGCACGCCGACAGCAGATCTACGGCAATTTGCGCATGATGGTGTCGATCAACCGCGATGGCTCGCTGTACGAGGTGCTGGTGCTGGAATCGTCCGGGCAGCCCGTGCTGGATCAGGCGGCGCAGCGCATCGTGCGGCTGGCCGCGCCTTTTGCACCGTTTACCGGTGATCTGGCCGAGTTCGACCGGCTGGAGATCATCCGCACCTGGCGCTTTGCCCGTGGGGACCGTTTGTCCAGTAATTGAGTTCAGCCTTGGTGTAGGGCTTTCGGTGCGTGCTAGCGCGGAGATCGAGCGCCGCGCGGGCGGCGCTCGATCTCAAAAGCGCCAAAAACCTCAAGCCAAGCGCCAACCTGACGACACAAATCCGCACCTTGTCAGTCTCGCCACCTGGCGCCACACTATCCCCCATGAAAACCCTCGCACCCAGCTACCTCAAGCACCAGTTCCTGATCGCCATGCCGCACATGGCCGATCCGAACTTCGCCCAGACCCTCACGTATATCGTCGAGCACAATGAGCATGGCGCCATGGGCCTGGTGGTCAACCGACCACAGGAACTGAGCCTGGCCGACATCCTCGAGCAGCTGCGCCCGGACGAAACGCCGCCGGCCAGCACCTTGCAGGTGCCGATCTACCAGGGTGGCCCGGTACAAACCGACCGCGGCTTCGTGCTGCACAGCAGCGAGTGCAGTTTCCAGGCCAGCGTAGCGCTGGAAGGGCTGTCGCTGACCACGTCACAGGACATATTGCTGGCTATCGCCGCCGGTGTGGGGCCGAAACAGAGCCTGATCACCTTGGGCTATGCCGGTTGGGAAGCGGGCCAACTGGAAGCGGAACTGGCCGACAACGCCTGGCTGAACTGCCCGTTCGACCCGGAAATCGTCTTCGGCATGGCCAGCGACCTGCGCCTTGAGGCTGCGGCCGCCAGCCTGGGGATCAACCTGCACCTGCTGACCAGCCAGGCGGGCCACGCCTGATGGCTGAACTACGCCTGCTGCTGGGCTTCGACTATGGCAGCAAACAGATCGGCGTGGCCGTCGGCCAGGTGATTACCGGCCAGGCCCGCGAACTGTGCACCCTGAAGGCGCAGAACGGCGTACCGGACTGGGCCCAGGTGGAAAAGCTGATTGCCGAATGGAAGCCAGATGCCATTGTCGTCGGCCTGCCGCTGAACATGGACGGTACGCCCAGCGAGATGAGCGCCCGCGCCGAAAAGTTCGCCCGCCGCCTAAACGGCCGCTTCAACCTGCCCGTGCACACGCACGACGAGCGCCTGACCACCTTCGAGGCCAAAGGCGAGCGCATGGCCCGTGGCGGCCAGCGTGGCAGCTACCGCGACAATCCGGTCGATGCCATTGCCGCTGCCTTGCTGCTGCAAGGCTGGCTGGAGGCCAATACCTGATCATCTTTGCCGCCGGGTCCACCCGGCGCACCCTTCCGAGGAGCCCGCAATGAGCCTACCCAATCCCGCCGAGCTGATCCGGCAGATGGCTGTCGACCTTCGTGCCCACCTGGCGCGCCGGGCAATCACCGAGCCCCGTTACATCGGTATCCGCACCGGCGGCGTCTGGGTTGCCCAGGCCCTGCAGGATGCCATGGGCGACACCAGCCCAATGGGCACCCTGGACGTGTCGTTCTACCGCGACGACTTCAGCCAGAACGGCCTGCACCCACAAGTGCGCCCGTCCGAGTTGCCGTTCGAAGTCGAAGGCCAGCACCTGGTGCTGGTGGATGACGTGCTGATGAGCGGTCGTACCATCCGCGCGGCGCTCAACGAACTGTTCGATTACGGCCGCCCGGCCAGCGTCACCCTGGTCTGCCTGCTGGACCTGGATGCCGGCGAACTGCCGATTCGCCCGAACGTGCTCGGCGCCACCCTGTCGCTGGGCGCCCATGAACGGGTAAAATTGACCGGACCCGCACCGCTCGCCCTCGAGCGCCAGGACCTCGCCTCCGCTTCCGCCCTTTAAGAGTCCCCCGCGATGACGCCAATCGACGCCAAGCGCCCGCTGCAGCTCAATGATCAGGGCCAGCTGCGCCACTTCCTCTCGCTTGACGGTTTGCCTCGCGAACTGCTCACCGAGATCCTCGACACCGCCGACTCCTTCCTGGAAGTCGGTGCCCGGGCTGTGAAAAAAGTCCCGTTGCTGCGCGGCAAGACTGTGTGCAACGTGTTCTTCGAGAACTCGACCCGTACCCGTACCACCTTCGAACTGGCAGCCCAGCGCCTGTCGGCCGACGTGATCAGCCTGAACGTGTCGACCTCCTCGACCAGCAAGGGCGAAACCCTGTTCGACACCCTGCGCAACCTCGAAGCCATGGCCGCCGACATGTTCGTCGTACGCCACTCCGACTCCGGCGCCGCGCACTTCATCGCCGAGCACGTGTGCCCGGAAGTGGCCGTGATCAACGGCGGTGACGGCCGCCACGCGCACCCGACCCAGGGCATGCTCGACATGCTCACCATCCGCCGTCACAAAGGCAGCTTCGAAAACCTGTCCGTGGCGATCGTCGGCGACATCCTGCACTCGCGTGTGGCCCGTTCCGACATGCTCGCGCTCAAAGCGCTGGGTTGCCCGGACATCCGTGTGATCGGGCCGAAAACCCTGATCCCGATCGGTATCGAGCAGTACGGCGTAAAGGTCTACACCGACCTCGCCGAAGGCCTGAAAGACGTCGACGTGGTGATCATGCTGCGCCTGCAGCGTGAGCGCATGGCCGGTGGCCTGCTGCCCAGTGAAGGCGAGTTCTACCGCCTGTTCGGCCTGACGACCGCGCGCCTGGCCGGGGCCAAGCCTGACGCCATCGTCATGCACCCGGGCCCGATCAACCGTGGCGTAGAAATCGAGTCGGCGGTAGCCGATGGCAAGCACTCGGTGATCCTCAACCAGGTCACCTACGGTATCGCCGTGCGCATGGCCGTGCTGTCCATGGCCATGAGCGGGCAGAACGCGCAACGTCAATTGGACCAGGAGAACGCCCAGTGACCATCAGTATTCTTGGCGCCCGGGTGATCGACCCCAACAGCGGCCTGGACCAGGTCACCGACCTGCACCTGGACGGCGGCCGCATTGTCGCCATCGGCGCCGCACCGGCCGGCTTCAGCGCCAGCCGCACGATCCAGGCTGATGGCCTGGTCGCTGCGCCCGGCCTGGTCGACCTGGGCGTGTCCCTGCGCGAGCCGGGTTACAGCCGCAAAGGCAACATCGCCAGTGAAACCCGCGCTGCCGTTGCCGGCGGTGTCACCAGCCTGTGCTGCCCGCCACAGACCAAGCCGGTGCTGGACACCTCGGCGGTAGCCGAACTTATTCTTGACCGCGCCCGTGAAGCCGCCAACAGCAAGGTCTACCCGGTCGGCGCCCTGACCAAGGGCCTGGAGGGCGAGCAACTGGCCGAACTGGTGGCCCTGCGTGACACCGGTTGCGTAGCGTTTGGCAACGGCCTGAAGGAAATCCCCAACAACCGTACCCTGGCCCGCGCCCTGGAGTATGCCGCCACCTTCGACCTGACGGTGGTGTTCCACTCCCAGGACCGCGACCTGGCCCAGGGCGGCCTGGCCCACGAAGGTGCCATGGCCAGCTTCCTCGGCCTGCCGGGCATCCCGGAGAGCGCCGAAACCGTGGCCCTGGCGCGCAACCTGCTGCTGGTGGAACAGAGCGGCGTGCGTGCGCACTTCAGCCAGATCACCAGCGCCCGTGGCGCGCGGCTGATCGCCCAGGCCCAGGCCTTGGGCCTACCTGTGACCGCCGATGTAGCGCTGTACCAGCTGATCCTCACGGACGAGTCGCTGCGCGAGTTCTCCAGCCTGTACCACGTGCAGCCGCCGCTGCGCACCGCTGCCGACCGTGACGGATTGCGTGAGGCGGTGAAGTCGGGGGTGATCCAGGCCATCTCCAGCCACCACCAGCCGCACGAGCGCGACGCCAAGCTGGCCCCGTTCGGCGCCACCGAGCCGGGTATCAGCAGCGTCGAGTTGCTGCTGCCACTGGCCATGACCCTGGTGCAAGACGGCCTGCTCGACCTGCCGACCTTGCTGGCCCGCCTGAGCAGCGGCCCGGCTGCCGCCCTGCGCCTGCCGGCTGGGGAGCTGAAAGTGGGTGGCGCGGCCGACCTGGTGCTGTTCGACCCGCAAGCGTCCACCGTTGCTGGCGAACAATGGTTCTCCCGTGGCGAGAACTGCCCGTTCATCGGCCACTGCCTGCCGGGTGCGGTGCGTTATACCTTGGTCGATGGCCACGTCTGCCACGAGGCCTGAGTAACATGCTTCGCGGGCACGCCCGCTCCCACAGGATCACCACAATTCCAAGGCATGTGGTAACCCTGTGGGAGCGGGCATGCCCGCGAATGCCTTCACATAGTCCCCCCGCCAAGCGCGACCATTCATCCCCCCCGGTTGAAATCCTTCCCCCCACCCCCATATGAGTCTGCATCAGGCACTTTCGCCCCGCTGCGTGGAGACTCTCCCCTTGACCACAATCGTTTCTGTCCGCCGTAACGGCAAAGTCGTCATGGGCGGCGACGGCCAGGTATCCCTTGGCAACACCGTGATGAAAGGCAACGCCAAGAAGGTGCGCCGCCTATACCACGGCCAGGTCATCGCGGGCTTCGCCGGCGCCACTGCCGACGCCTTCACCCTGTTCGAGCGCTTTGAAGGTCAGCTGGAAAAACACCAGGGTCACCTGGTACGCGCCGCCGTCGAGCTGGCCAAGGAATGGCGTACCGACCGCTCCCTGAGCCGCCTGGAAGCCATGCTGGCCGTGGCCAACAAGGATGCATCCCTGATCATCACCGGCAACGGTGACGTGGTCGAACCCGAAGATGGCCTGATCGCCATGGGTTCCGGCGGCGCCTATGCCCAGGCCGCAGCCCGTGCCCTGCTGAACAAGACCGACCTCTCGGCCCGCGAAATCGCCGAGACCGCCCTGAACATCGCCGGCGACATCTGCGTGTTCACCAACCACAACCTGACCATCGAGGAGCAGGACCTGGCCGACTGATTCAGCTGTTCTGGCGCCCCTTCCCGGTGAAGGGGCTTTTCCACGCTGACTCACCTGCCCAAGGACCGTATTGATCATGTCCATGACCCCCCGCGAGATCGTCCACGAACTCAACCGCCACATCATCGGCCAGGACGACGCCAAGCGCGCCGTGGCCATTGCCCTGCGCAACCGCTGGCGACGCATGCAGCTCCCTGCCGAGCTGCGTGCCGAAGTCACCCCCAAGAACATCCTGATGATCGGCCCTACCGGCGTCGGCAAGACCGAAATCGCCCGCCGGCTGGCCAAACTGGCCAACGCGCCGTTCCTCAAGGTCGAAGCCACCAAGTTCACCGAAGTGGGCTACGTGGGCCGCGACGTCGAATCGATCATCCGTGACCTGGCCGATGCCGCGCTGAAGATGCTGCGCGAGCAGGAAATCATCCGCGTGCGCCACCGCGCTGAAGACGCCGCCGAAGACCGCATCCTCGACGCCCTGCTGCCCCAGGCACGCGTCACCAGCTTCAGCGAAGAAGCCGCGCAGACCAGCAGCGACTCCAACACCCGCCAGCTGTTCCGCAAGCGCCTGCGCGAAGGCCAGCTGGACGACAAGGAAATCGAGATTGAAGTGGCCGATGCCGTCAGTGTCGAAATTGCTGCGCCGCCCGGCATGGAAGAAATGACCAACCAGCTGCAGAGCCTGTTTGCCAACATGGGCAAGGGCAAGCGCAAAGCGCGCAAGCTGAAGGTGAAAGAAGCGCTGAAGATGGTTCGCGATGAAGAAGCGAGCCGCCTGGTCAACGAGGAAGAACTCAAGGCCAAGGCCCTGGAAGCGGTCGAACAGCACGGCATCGTGTTCATCGACGAAATCGACAAGGTTGCCAAGCGCGGCAACGTTGGCGGCGCCGATGTGTCCCGTGAAGGCGTGCAGCGCGACCTGCTGCCGCTGATCGAAGGCTGCACCGTCAACACCAAGCTGGGCATGGTCAAGACCGATCACATTCTGTTCATTGCCTCGGGTGCATTCCACCTGAGCAAGCCGAGCGACCTGGTGCCCGAGCTGCAAGGCCGCCTGCCGATTCGTGTCGAGCTGAAGGCGCTGACCCCGGAAGACTTCGAGCGTATCCTGCAGGAGCCGCACGCGTCGCTGACCGAGCAGTACCAGGCATTGCTGAAGACCGAAGGCCTGAACATCGAGTTCCTCGCCGACGGCATCAAGCGCCTGGCCGAGATTGCCTACCAGGTCAACGAGAAGACCGAAAACATCGGTGCCCGCCGCCTGCACACCCTGCTCGAGCGCTTGCTCGAAGAAGTGTCGTTCAGTGCGGGCGACCTGGCCAGCACCCATGACGAAGCGCCGATCCAGATCGACGCGGCGTATGTGAACAGCCACCTGGGTGAGCTGGCACAGAACGAAGACCTGTCGCGTTACATCCTGTAAGACCGGTTTCGACAGTTTCGCGGGCAAGCCCGCTCCTGCACATGTCACCCCATCCCTTGGGCCTGTGGTGATCCGTGCAGGGGCGGGCTTGCCCGCGAAGAGGCCCTTGAATCCCTCCCCCATAAGCTGGAAGCTGTGCTTCATCAGCTCCCGAGAGATTCTGCCCATGGCCCGCCTGCCTACCGCCATCAACCTGCACAAAGCCTCCAAAACCCTCAGCCTCACCTACGCGCCCGGCGAGGTCTACCACCTGCCCGCCGAGTTCCTGCGCGTGCACTCTCCCTCCGCCGAGGTCCAGGGCCACGGCAACCCCATCCTGCAGTTCGGCAAGATCAACGTCGGCCTCAGTGGCCTGGAACCTGCCGGCCAATATGCACTGAAACTGACCTTCGACGACGGCCATGACAGCGGCTTGTTCACCTGGGAATACCTTGAGCAACTGTGCCTGCGCCAGGAACAACTGTGGGCGGAATACCTCGACGAGTTGCACAAGGCCGGCAAATCTCGCGACCCAGCCGAATCTGTGGTCAAGCTCATGCTCTAGCGCAAGGCCTGAGGGGTTTAGAGCGCATTTTCTAAATTCATCTGTTTGAATGACTTGCAGACAGCCCAGTGAAGGGCTGTCTTGCGCATTACACGAAAGTCGGGTAACCAATGGGTGTGGCAAGTTCCCTGCATCACTTTGCAGGTCGTCAGCACCCACGCAGCACCGCTGTTCCTTATCACTGGTCACCCGAGTAGCAGTACCGGGCTCAGGGCTGTGCACCCACCACAGCAACCGGTACTCGTCTCAGGACAACGGAGCGTCGTAGATGAGTAACAAGAACAACGATGAGCTGCAGCGGCAGGCCTCGGAAAACACCCTGGGGCTGAACCCGGTCATCGGCATCCGCCGCAAGGACCTGTTGAGCTCGGCACGCACCGTGCTGCGCCAGGCCGTGCGCCAACCGCTGCACAGCGCCAAGCATGTGGCTCACTTTGGCCTGGAGCTGAAGAACGTGTTGCTGGGCAAATCCAGCCTGGCCCCGGACAGCGACGACCGTCGCTTCAATGACCCGGCCTGGAGCAACAACCCGCTGTACCGCCGCTACCTGCAAACCTACCTGGCCTGGCGCAAGGAGCTGCAGGACTGGGTGAGCAGCAGCGACCTGTCCCCCCAGGACATCAGCCGCGGCCAGTTCGTCATCAACCTGATGACCGAGGCCATGGCGCCGACCAATACCCTGTCCAACCCGGCTGCGGTCAAACGCTTCTTCGAAACCGGCGGCAAGAGCCTGCTCGATGGCCTGTCCAACCTGGCCAAGGACATGGTCAATAACGGCGGCATGCCCAGCCAGGTGAACATGGATGCCTTCGAAGTGGGCAAGAACCTGGGCACCAGTGAAGGCGCGGTGGTGTACCGCAACGATGTGCTGGAACTGATCCAGTACAGCCCCATCACCGAACAGGTGCATGCCCGCCCGCTGCTGGTGGTGCCACCGCAGATCAACAAGTTCTACGTGTTCGACCTCAGCCCGGAAAAGAGCCTGGCGCGCTTCTGCCTGCGCTCGCAGCAGCAGACCTTCATCATCAGCTGGCGCAACCCGACCAAGGCCCAGCGCGAGTGGGGCCTGTCCACCTACATCGATGCGCTGAAAGAAGCCGTCGACGCGGTGCTGGCGATTACCGGCAGCAAGGACTTGAACATGCTCGGCGCCTGCTCCGGCGGCATCACCTGTACCGCACTGGTGGGCCACTATGCCGCCATTGGCGAGAACAAGGTCAACGCCCTGACCCTGCTGGTCAGCGTGCTGGACACCACCATGGACAACCAGGTTGCATTGTTTGTCGACGAGCAGACCTTGGAGGCCGCCAAGCGCCACTCTTATCAGGCGGGCGTGCTGGAAGGCAGCGAAATGGCCAAGGTGTTCGCCTGGATGCGCCCCAACGACCTGATCTGGAATTACTGGGTTAACAACTACCTGCTGGGCAATGAGCCCCCCGTGTTCGACATCCTGTTCTGGAACAACGACACCACGCGCCTGCCGGCCGCCTTCCACGGCGACCTGATCGAAATGTTCAAAAGCAACCCGCTGACCCGCCCCGATGCCCTGGAAGTGTGCGGCACCGCGATCGACCTGAAACAGGTCAAATGCGACATCTACAGCCTCGCCGGCACCAACGACCACATCACCCCATGGCCGTCATGCTACCGCTCGGCACATCTGTTCGGTGGCAAGATCGAATTCGTACTGTCCAACAGCGGGCATATCCAGAGCATCCTCAACCCGCCGGGCAACCCGAAGGCACGTTTCATGACCGGTGCCGACCGCCCGGGGGACCCGGTGGCCTGGCAGGAAAACGCCACCAAGCATGCAGACTCCTGGTGGTTGCACTGGCAAAGTTGGCTGGGCGAGCGTGCCGGTGCGCTGAAAAAGGCACCGACCCGCCTGGGCAACCGTGCCTACGCGGCCGGCGAAGCCTCCCCAGGCACCTACGTTCACGAGCGTTGAGTTACAGCGCCGTGGCGGCCTGCGGGGCGCCACGGTGTTTACTTCACCCAAGAGTCACGTGCATGCCGCAACCCTACATTTTCAGGACCGTCGAGCTGGACCACCAGTCCATCCGCACCGCTGTTCGCCCCGGCAAACCGCACCTGACGCCGTTGCTGATCTTCAACGGCATCGGCGCCAACCTCGAGCTGGTGTTCCCGTTCATCGATGCACTTGACCCGGACCTGGAAGTCATCGCCTTCGATGTGCCTGGGGTCGGCGGCTCGTCCACACCACGCCACCCGTATCGCTTCCCTGGGCTGGCCAAGCTGACCGCACGCATGCTCGACTACCTCGACTACGGCCAGGTCAACGTCATCGGCGTGTCCTGGGGCGGCGCCCTGGCCCAGCAGTTTGCTCACGATTACCCCGAGCGCTGCAAGAAACTGGTGCTGGCCGCCACCGCTGCCGGTGCGGTAATGGTGCCAGGCAAGCCCAAGGTGCTGTGGATGATGGCCAGCCCCCGGCGTTACGTGCAGCCGTCGCATGTCATCCGCATTGCACCGATGATCTATGGCGGCGGCTTCCGACGTGACCCCGACCTGGCCATGCACCATGCTGCCAAAGTGCGCTCCGGCGGCAAGCTGGGCTACTACTGGCAGCTGTTCGCCGGGCTGGGCTGGACCAGCATCCACTGGCTGCACAAGATCCAGCAGCCCACCCTGGTACTGGCCGGTGACGACGACCCGCTGATCCCGCTGATCAACATGCGCCTGCTGGCCTGGCGGATTCCCAATGCCCAGCTACACATTATCGACGACGGCCATCTGTTCCTGATCACCCGTGCCGAAGCCGTCGCCCCGATCATCATGAAGTTCCTGCAGCAAGAACGTCAGCGTGCGGTCATGCATCCCCGTCCGGCCTCGGGGGGGTGAAACAGCTGCGGCTGACAGGGGAAATGGATCAGACGAGGGAGTGTTGCCATGAAAGACAAACCGGCCAAAGGATCGACAACGCTCCCCGCCACCCGCATGAACGTGCAGAACGCCATCCTCGGCCTGCGCGGCCGCGACCTGCTTTCCACGCTGCGCAACGTCGGCCGCCACGGTCTGCGCCACCCGCTGCATACCGCGCATCATCTGCTGGCGCTTGGCGGGCAGTTGGGGCGGGTGATGCTGGGGGACACGCCCTACCAGCCGAACCCGCGTGACGCACGCTTCAGTGACCCGACCTGGAGCCAGAACCCGTTCTACCGCCGAGGCCTGCAGGCCTACCTGGCCTGGCAGAAGCAGACACGCCAGTGGATCGATGAAAGCCACTTGAACGACGATGATCGAGCCCGCGCCCACTTCCTGTTCAACCTGATCAACGATGCGCTGGCACCCAGCAACTCACTGCTCAATCCGCTGGCGGTCAAGGAGCTGTTCAACACCGGCGGCCAGAGCCTGGTGCGCGGCGTGGCCCACCTGCTCGACGACCTGCGTCACAACGATGGGCTGCCGCGTCAGGTGGACGAGCGCGCCTTCGAAGTAGGTGCCAACCTGGCGGCGACCCCTGGCGCAGTGGTATTTCGCAACGAGCTGCTGGAGCTGATCCAGTACTCGCCGATGAGCGAAAAGCAGCACGCACGCCCACTGCTGGTCGTGCCGCCTCAGATCAACAAGTTCTACATCTTCGACCTCAGCGCTACCAACAGCTTTGTCCAGTACATGCTCAAAAGCGGCTTGCAGGTGTTCATGGTCAGCTGGCGCAACCCCGACCCACGCCACCGTGAATGGGGCCTTTCCAGCTACGTGCAAGCCCTGGAGGAAGCGCTCAATGCCTGCCGCAGTATCAGCGGCAACCGCGACCCCAACCTGATGGGCGCCTGTGCCGGCGGCCTGACCATGGCCGCACTGCAAGGCCACCTGCAAGCCAAGCAGCAATTGCGCCGGGTACGCAGTGCCACCTACCTGGTCAGCTTGCTGGACAGCAAGTTCGAAAGCCCGGCCAGCCTGTTCGCCGATGAGCAGACCATCGAGGCGGCCAAGCGCCGCTCTTATCAGCGCGGCGTGCTGGACGGTGGCGAAGTGGCTCGGATCTTCGCCTGGATGCGGCCCAACGACCTGATCTGGAACTACTGGGTCAACAACTACCTGCTCGGCAAGACACCGCCGGCGTTCGACATCCTGTACTGGAATGCCGACAGCACGCGCCTGCCCGCCGCGCTGCATGGCGACCTGCTGGAGTTTTTCAAGCTCAACCCCTTGACCTACGCGTCCGGGCTGGAGGTGTGCGGTACCCCGATTGACCTGCAGCAGGTCAATATCGACAGCTTTACCGTGGCCGGCAGCAACGACCACATCACGCCATGGGACGCGGTGTACCGCTCGGCCTTGCTGCTGGGTGGCGAGCGGCGCTTCGTGCTGGCCAACAGCGGGCATATCCAGAGCATCATCAACCCGCCAGGCAACCCCAAGGCCTACTACCTGGCCAACCCCAAGCTGAGCAGCGACCCACGCGCCTGGTTCCACGACGCCAAGCGCAGTGAAGGCAGCTGGTGGCCGTTGTGGCTGGAGTGGATCACCGCACGCTCCGGCCTGCTCAAGGCGCCGCGCACTGAACTGGGCAACGCCACTTACCCACCGCTAGGCCCCGCGCCAGGCACCTACGTGCTGACCCGATGAGCTGCTGACTGGATGAAAACCCGCGACCGTATCCTTGAATGCGCCCTGCAGTTGTTCAACCAGCAGGGCGAACCCAACGTATCCACCCTGGAAATTGCCAACGAACTCGGCATCAGCCCAGGCAACCTGTACTACCACTTCCATGGCAAGGAGCCCTTGGTACTGGGCTTGTTCGAGCGTTTTGAAGAAGCGTTGATGCCGTTGCTGGACCCGCCGCTGGAGGTGCGCCTGGACGCAGAGGACTACTGGCTGTTTCTGCACTTGATCGTCGAGCGCATGGCTCAGTACCGCTTCCTGTTCCAGGACCTGTCCAACCTGACCGGGCGCCTGCCCAAGCTCGCCCGAGGCATGCGCAGCCTGATCACTGCAGTCAAACGCACGCTGGCGGCGCTGTTGGCCAGCCTGAAGAGCCAAGGGCTGGTAGAGAGCGATACCCAGGCGCTGGGGCAACTGGTTGAGCAGATCACACTGACGCTGATGTTCTCGCTGGATTACCAGCGTGTGCTGGGGCGCGAGGGGGATGTGGGGATCGTGGTGTACCAGGTGATGATGCTGGTGGCGCCGCATCTGCAGGCCCAGGCCCGGGCGGCGGCGGAGCAGCTGGCAGTGAAGTACCTGGAGGGGTAGGCCTGCTGGAGATGTTGTGTTGCAGCCGACGCATTCGCGGGTAAACCCGCTCCTACAAGGTTTGGCGCATCTTGTGGGAGTGGGTTTACCCGCGAAGAAGGCGACGCGGTATCAGATCAGGGTACCGGTGCCGGTAGGTGCCGATGGCGTGCTGCTGGCCGGGGTAGCGGCAGGTGCCGGTGCAGTGGTCGCAGCAGGCGCAGCGCTGGCCGCTGGGGCCGCCGGCTTGGCGGCTGCCGGTTTGGCCGGCGCCTTCTTCACCGCAGGTTTCTTGGCCGCTGCCGGCTTCGCCGCAGGCTTGGCTGCTGCAGGCTTGGCTGCAGGTTTTTCCGCTGCGGTTTTGGCTGCGGGTTTTGCCGCTGCGGTTTTAGCAGCAGGTTTGGCCGCCGCCGTTTTCGCCGCAGGTTTGGCTGCCGCTGCCTTGGCCAGTGGCTTGGCCGCAGCCTTGCTCGCAGCCGGCTTGGTTGCTGCAGTGCGCGACGAAATCGGCGTAACCGAAGCACCGGTCAGCTTCTCGATCTGCTTGGTCAGGCTGTCCACCTGCTGGTGCAGTGCCTTGATCTCGTTGCGGCTCGGTACACCAAGGCGCGAGATGGCACTGTTAAGGCGCTTGTCGAAGGCTTCTTCAAGTTCGCTCCACTTGCCCAGCGCACGGTCCTTCACGCCCGACACCCGCGAAGTGGTCGAGGACTTGGCAGTCTCGGCAACATCTTCAGCCGTCTTTTTCGCCTGCTTCTCGGCCTTCTCGCCATCCTTCACCAGCGAGTCGAACAGCTTCGGGCCGTCCTGGTCGATCTTCGAATAGATACCCAGCCCCGCCAGCCAGATCTTGCGGGAGTATTTCTCGATCCCGCCGACCCAGGAGCTGCTTTCTTTTTCGGTGTTCTTCTTGCCAGCCATCCTGCTCTCCTTATGGTTTGTGCGCGACGCGCTCAAGCAGCTCATGCAACTGTTCAAGCTTGATCGACAACGCCTCAACGTCATGTTTAGACGGAATACCCAGGCGATTCAAGGCGCGACCGACCCGTGCGTCGAAAGCTTTTTCGATCTTGTCGAGTTGAATTTCTACCTTGCCGCGTACGCGGTTCACTTCTTCACCGACTTCGTCAAGCTGGTGGTTGGCGGCATCGAGCTCTTTGTCGATGCGCTTCTTGCCGCGCGTCTCGACACCTTCACCCGCCCTGACCAGCTCTTTGAAGTAGTCAGAGCCTTCCTGACCGACGCGGGCGTAGGCGCCGATACCGGCCAGCCAGATCTTGCGCGCATAGCCGCGCACCTCGCCAAGCGTGCCCAGGGCTTCGTCTTTTTTCTTCACAATCACTTTGGCCATGCTGTGTACCTCATGCTCATGAGTGGTGGAAAACCGCCCATGGAGGCTGGGCTTGAGCATAAGGTAGGGAAGAAAATTAGAAACCTCACCCTAAGGTCTTCGTTGTCACATCTATATACCGCAAGCCCCTTTGACCATAGCGCTAGCGTCGCAGGCTTCACCTCACGGACATCGACGCTATGACTGCTGCAGCAATCCCACCCAGGCTGACGTTCAAGCAACGCGTGGCAGCCTGTTTCTCCAAACGACCCAGCCTGCGGGACGTTTTATCAAAAGAAGCATTCCAGATTTTCAGCGACCGGTATCCATGGGTGCACCGTAACCACCCTCACATCACATCGCTCGATCCTTTCGTCATCCTGCATGCACCGGCCAGCACCGATGACCTCTCACGTCAGAGCGGGCTGGTGGACGAGCTTCTGAGGCATTTTCTGGCCAAGGAACGTGTGCAACTGGGCGCCGCAGACAGGCTGAGCATCAGCCCTCCCCATGTGTTTCAAATTCAGGAGCAAGACCAGGACAACCTTCGCCAGCCCGAAATCATGCCGGACCTGACAAAGCTCAACGATGACTTCGATACAGTGCTTGGCGCGTTGATACCCGCCTTCCAGCAAGCCCAGATCGGCTTCTGGAACGGGCTCGACGAAGACAGCCAAGTCTCGCGCATGCTCTGGCTGGAGCACACCATCAAGGCTGCCTTGCTCGAGAACCTCCCTCGTCAAGGCCTTGAAGATGATGCAAAAGCTGCAATGTACGCCCTGCTCGACGGGGTACACGACAGCCTGACTGTCGAGGCGATACAAGTCACGCTCGGAACGGATGGCGGGGCACACACCGTTACCCTACCGGATCTGTTGCTCATCACCACAAGCGGCACCCGCAGCCTGGTTCTGCAATGCAAGCCCTGCGGTTCGGTGCGCCGCCATGTCGACCTGCCCAGCTTTGCCACGGCGCTGCAACGGCAGCTAGCGCAACGCTATCGCTTCGAAACGTTGTCCTGGGCACACACGCCAGTAATCGGACGCCCTTTCGCCTTCCAGGTCAGGCAACTGCTGAACGATATCCTGGACGACATCGGCCGCCTGCGTATTGGCGGCCTGGCAACCGTCGACGAAATGGAGCGACAACTGCGCCAGGTGAGCGACCCGTCAGCTTACTTCTTCGACCTGCCTTCGCAGGAACGAACTGCACCCGCCGTCAGTCCGCCGCGATGGCTGCTCAATGCCAGCGCTGAGGACCGCTATGCCTATCACACTGCACTGCTCGATCTGGCGGCGAACCAAGGCCGGTCGAAGGGCCGCACATCGCTGGGCGATGTCGAGGATATCCGTGATTACGCCGCTCGCCGCTTGCGTGAGACCCTGCAGACCCGCTACCCAGACAAGGCGGTACACGACCCGAACAAGGTGCACATCCGCATTTCCCAGGCCATCATCGGCGCCGCTACACAAGGGCAGTCACTGTTCTTGTACTCGGTTTCCCTGACCGACCTGGCGATTTCACGCCTGCGGCTGGAGGCTGGCGAGGTGATGAGCGGGATGAACTTCGAGGACGGCTCGCCTGTGACCGACTGGCTGAGCATCGACCAGATCAGGGGCCTGATTCATCAGGTCGACATCGGCGGTCACTACCCCTCCTACCTGAAGGACCAAGTCAACACCCAGCCGCGCAGGGCCGAGCGAATCCGCCAGCATGCCAGGGAATGGCGTTACGCCCTTCGGTTCAGCACGCTGAAGGCCAAGATCGAGCGACAGCTTGGCGAAGCGGCAAGCCAGGCAATGCTCAGGTTCTGCCAGGGCATGGACAATGGCGTGGACCTTCTGCGCATCGCCCCCCTGGCGTTCCTTTGCGCGCCTGGCGCTTCGGCAAGCGATGTGGCGCACGGGATGTTCATCATCGAAATACCGGCAAGCGGCAGCTGGGTCTTGTACCGCCCATTCTATGCCGACAGGGCGTTGCAGGAATTTCCGAACCTCGAATTGCTGATGGACGCAATCCGCAGCAGGGGCGAACTGCAAGAGAGCGTACTGGCCTGGCTCGAGGATGACGCGCGTCCGACTTACCAGAACGACGGGTTCAAGCACCCGCACCTGCACCCGAACATGACCAAGCTGACGCACCTGCTCAATGTGCCGGTCGAGCTGCTGGACCGCCTTTTGCAAAGCCTCAGACGCCCCGTCCAGGCCTCGTTCCAGGCCTGGACGGATGATCTGGACACCCACCTGTTCAACGCGCGTATCGAGACCATGTTATTGGCCTCAGCCAGCAACAGCGTCTCCAATGCCCAGGAAGTGCGGGCTTTGGTGAAGGAGGCTGCGTGGGCGATCTTCAATACCGTCACCCAACTTTGGCATGGCCCGATGACCACCCTGGTGTGGCTGGTGGTGGCGCTGTCGGCAGCCAAGGAAGACGTCGAGGCGCTGATCAAGCGCAGCGGTGACGACAAGATCGTCGCAGCCATAGACCTGGTCACCAACCTGGCCTTGCTCCTTGCCCACCGCCCCGCAACGCCACCTGCCAACAGCGAAGAGCCCGCCAGGCTACGTTTTTCAGGCCCTGCGCCGAAGGAAGAGACCCCGCCCCCAGCGCTCGAGCAGCCACAGGAGAAACCCTGGCAGCCCCCCGTCGAGGCGCCGCAGCCCACGCTCGTGCGTGTAGATGGCTGGCATGACGGGCAGCGCCTGAGCAACCTGTCGGTACAGGAGCGCCAGTCACTGGCCCAACTGCAAGCCTCGCAGCCACTCGAAGGGCACACGCCACTGACAAGGGGCCGTTTGCGTGGGTTGTACAATATTGCCGGTCGTTACTACGCCAAGCTGGGCGATGGCACCTATGAGGTCATCGAGACGTGGAACGGCATGCAGATCATCGGCCCCGAGCCGAGCAGCAGCGAGTGGGTGTCCCAATGGAATGGCGCCCCGGACGGTTACCACATCGTTGGTCGTGAACGGCAAAAAGGACCATGGCTTACGCGCTGGCATGGCCAATGGTCTTTGAACCTGAACCTCTATGGCGGCATGCCAAGGAACAGGCAATCCATCAACGCCGAAAACCGCCAGCGGTTCGATACGTTGAGCGCAACCGCCACGGCGAATCAACACGCGCTGAATCAGGTGGGGCTACTCATGGAGCGCAGCAGAGTGCAACTGGAGGCTTATGACGAACTCGCGCTGCAGTACAGCCGGGCTATCGATGTATTGCCTGACCAGGAGCGCACGTCACTGCCGCCAGCATTGCAGCTTCAAAAGCAGGCACTGAAAGCCCAACGCTTACGCCAATTGCCTGAAATCAGGGCGTCCGCGCTCTACCTGGAGCGACAGAGCACGCTGTTGCATGGGAACATCGAAGTGTTCAAGGAAATGGCCGAACCACGGTTCAGCAAATGCGACAATCGCCCCCAGAGCCGACGTCAATATGGTAATTGGTACGGTGCTGCCATCGAAAACGACATGCTGCTGTGCCGCCGCTTGCTAGAGCAGGTCGACCACCAGGCATTGAGCGCACAGGCCGCAATGCTGCGCCGCTTTCCCGAAACTGCCGAAGATATTCAGCAGTACCTCGATTATCGCGAACGGATACACGATTCCTGCCAGGCCAGCCGCCGCCTGCTTGCCGCCAGCCAGCGACTGGACCGGACGCTGGCGGAGGCCCTCGATGACCCCAAGATCGACTTTGCCAATAAAGCCACGAAGCTCGCCCAGACCAATCGGAGCAGGACCTATTCGACACTGGTGATTCGGGCACAACTGCTCAGTGACCTGGCTTACCTCGTCGTCGACAAGACGCGGCTTTCTGCGGACATGGCCGAGCACCTGCTTGCAATGCGTGCGCCGCTCAGCAACCTCGAGTTGAGCCGCACGGTATGGAGCCACGACGGGCTGGCAGCTACCGAAGAGTCACCCCAGGTCAAGGCCGAACTGCTTGACGATATCCTTCAGAAATACCGTACCGTGCTGGACCGCGCCCAGTACATGAAGACACTGGACTCGCCTGCACTGGTCACTGACGTGCTGGACGAATACATACGCGAAGTGTCAACGATGACCCAGGTCACGGAGCAGCAACTGAGCGCGATCTTGGCCAACGTCGACAGCGGCATCAGCCCACCTCCGCCTTCCCCCGGCCATCGCCCCGCGACCATCAGGCGGCGCGTCATCCGTATTGACCGAGGTCGACCGCTGCTGGTGGAAATCGACCAGGTGGGTAACCGGGCAATTCAGCGTAATGCGTTCAACCATGAGCCGGCAGGCAGTTTCGCGCAACGCGACGGGGTGTGGCATGCCGTGGCTGAGCAAGCACGGCCCGCCCAACGTGACCGGGCCCAGGTGCGCCAACGAGCAAACCGCCTGCTGGCAGAGGTGGATGGGAAAATCGCGTTCGCCGCTCACTATGCCGATGAGCCCAACAGCCTGAGCGATTTTCTGGAATGGCCGGCCGGTGACATGCGCGAAGTGCAACAGCAGCTGAGCGAGCTGAACAACCCACTGGATAACGGCCTGATCGACCTCCTGCGTGCAGCGGTAGACCGCGTCCACCACGAAAGGCTTCGGCTACTCACCGACGCCTATCTGAACACCCGCCATCCCGACGGCAAGGCGCTGCGCTTCCTGGCCGAGCAGGATCGGATACGGATCAGGCAGACCGTGATTCGCCGCCAGCTACGTCACGCACATGATTACCTCGATGTCTACGAGGTGCGCGATGTGCAAGCGCCTCGCAGGGTACTGTGGGAGGCGCACTTTCATTATCCCAGCCTGGACGCGAGCGCCCACGACTTCGTCAAGGGCCACCTCAAGTTCTGGGATGCAGGTGTAAGAGGCCGCAAGGCCATGCTCGAGCAGGCCGCAGACGCACGCGAGCGCATCGCGATCTACCGCGGCGATCTGCGCCTGGAGCAGGTGATTGGCATCATTCCTTTCCCGGCGGACGCGCCGCAGTAGCCAGACAGCGGCGCCGGCTCAGGCCAGGGCCTTGTCCAGCGCCCGCTCGATCTCGCCTTTGATGGTGCCGCTCATCATCGACAGCATCATGCCCAGCTTCAATTCGACGCGGATGCTGTCGTCGCCAATGTGCACACTGCCATTGGCGCCACTGCGCGCAACGTCCACGCGGTCACCGTTCCAGGTGGCCTTGAGGTCGTACTCGCGGCTGAGCTTGTCGACCAGCGCTTCGGCCTTGGCGCGGGCGGCATCACGGCCGAGGGAGTGTTTGCGTTCGACGCTGATCTGGGTCATGCGGGCGTTCCTGAAGATGTAGACATAATGAGCATTATGCCCGCCCCTGCCCACTGGCACACCCCGCCAAGACAAATCCGCCCGTTCGCCCTAGAATGGCGGTAATTTTTTCCGGTGAAGCGATATGAACGACCAGCGCAAAGGCGACCACGCCGAACCCACCACCCATTTCGGCTACCAGGACGTGCCTGAAAGCCAGAAGGCGAAGAAAGTCGCCGAAGTGTTCCACTCGGTAGCAGCCAAGTACGACCTGATGAACGACGTGCTTTCCGGCGGCATGCACCGCCTGTGGAAGCGCTTTACCATCGAGCTGTCGGGCGTGCGCAGCGGTAACCGCGTGCTGGACATCGCCGGCGGTACCGGTGATCTGGCGGCCAAGTTCTCGCGTCTTGTCGGGCCGACCGGGCAAGTGGTGCTGGCCGACATCAACGATTCGATGCTCAAGGTTGGCCGTGACCGCCTGCTTGACCGTGGCGTGGCCGGCAACATCGAGTTCGTCCAGGCCGACGCTGAAAAGCTGCCGTTCCCGGACAACCACTTCGACTGCGTGACCATTGCTTTCGGCCTGCGCAACGTCACCCACAAGGACGCCGCCATCCGTTCGATGCTGCGCGTGCTCAAGCCCGGTGGCCGCCTGCTGATCCTGGAGTTCTCCAAGCCGACCAACAAGCTGATGTCCAAGGCCTACGACGCCTACTCGTTCGCCTTCATGCCGCTGGCTGGCAAGCTGATCACCAATGACGCCGAGAGCTACCGTTACCTCGCCGAGTCGATCCGCATGCACCCTGACCAGGAAACCCTGAAGAGCATGATGGTCGAGGCTGGTTTCGACCGCGTCACCTACCACAACATGACCAGCGGCATCGTTGCCGTGCACCGGGGAATCAAGCCCTGATGTTGCTGGCCGGGCTGCTCGCCAGCGTCGAACATGGCCTGAACCGCGTCCTGCGCCTGGACAGCACGGCCCTGCCGCGGCTGGCCGCGCTGGAAGGCAAAGTCATCGAGATCGACTGCCGCCAACCGGCCCTGCAGGTGTTCATCCTGCCCGATGAAGAAGGCCTGATGCTCGCCGCCCATTGGGAGGGCGAGGTCGACTGCCGCCTGCGCGCCCCCGCCGGTAGCCTGGCGCAACTGGCCTTGGTCAAGGACAAGACCGCTGTACTGCACAGCCCGCAGGTCGAGCTGCACGGCGACAGCGCCGTACTGCTCGACCTGTTCGGTGTGCTGCAGGACCTGGAGCTGGACTGGGAGCACGAGCTGCAACGCTGGCTTGGCCCGGTCGCCACGGCAATGCTGGCCGGCCATATCCGCCTGCGCGCTCGCTGGACTCGCCAAGGCCTGGCACGGTTCAGCCAGAACCTGTCCGAATACCTGGCCGAAGAATCCCGTACCCTGGTCGGCAAGCGCGAAGCCGAAGCCGCCTTCAGCGAGCTCGATGCCTTGAAGCTTGATACAGAACGCCTCGAAGCGCGCCTCAAGCGCCTCTCCCGATCCCTTGATACCAGCGATAACGCATGAAGCTGCTCGCCGTCCGACGTCTTTTTCGCATCCAGCGTGTGGTGATCCGCTACCGCCTCGATGACCTGCTGTTCGACCAGCCCTTGCTGCCCTGGTGGCTGGCCAGCCTGCGCCTGTTGATGCCGTGGCGCTGGCTGCCACGCAAGCCCACCGAACTCAGCCGTGGCGCGCGCCTGCGCCTGGCACTGCAGGACCTGGGGCCGATCTTCATCAAGTTTGGCCAGCTGCTGTCCACCCGCCGCGACCTGCTGCCCCCCGACATCGCCGACGAGCTGATGCTGTTGCAGGACCGTGTGCCACCGTTCGACCCGAAAAAAGCCGTGGCCTTGATCGAGGAACAGCTCGGTGCAAAGGTCGGCGAGGTGTTCAGCCGTTTCGACGTCGAGCCTCTGGCCTCGGCCTCGGTGGCCCAGGTGCACGCCGCACGCCTGAAAACCGGCGAAGAGGTGGTGGTCAAGGTGGTGCGCCCGGGCCTGAAGCCGGTCATCGCCCAGGACCTGGCCTGGCTGTTCCTGATCGCCAAGGCCGCCGAACGCGCCTCGGCGGATGCCCGTCGCCTGCACCCGGTGGAAATCGTCGGCGACTACGAAAAAACCATCTACGACGAGCTCGACCTGCTGCGCGAGGCTGCCAACGCCAGCCAGCTGCGGCGCAACTTCGAAGACTCCGAGCTGATGTACGTACCCCAGGTGTACTGGGACCTGTGCCGCCCCAAGGTGCTGGTAATGGAGCGCATCTACGGCGTACCGGTGACCGACATGGCCACCTTGGCCGACCAGCGCACCGACATGAAGCTGCTGGCCGAGCGCGGCGTGGAAGTGTTCTTCACCCAGGTGTTCCGCGACAGCTTCTTCCATGCCGACATGCACCCTGGCAACATCTTCGTCAGCACGGTCAAACCGTGGAGCCCACAGTACATTGCCATCGACTGCGGCATCGTCGGCAGCCTCACCGCCGAGGACCAGGACTATCTGGCGCGCAACCTGTTTGCCTTCTTCAAGCGTGACTACCGCCGCGTCGCCCAGTTGCACATCGATTCGGGCTGGGTGCCGGCAAACACCAAGGTCAACGAGTTCGAAGCAGCGATTCGCACCGTGTGCGAGCCGATCTTTGAAAAACCGTTAAAAGATATTTCCTTCGGCCAGGTGCTGATGCGCCTGTTCCAGACCGCACGGCGCTTCAACATGGAAGTGCAGCCACAGTTGGTATTGCTGCAGAAAACCCTGCTCAACATCGAAGGCCTGGGCCGACAGCTGTACCCCGACCTGGACCTGTGGAGCACCGCCAAGCCGTACCTCGAACGCTGGATGCGCGACCGCTATAGCCCCAAGGCCGTGTTCGGCAACCTGCACAGCCAGGTAGAGCAACTGCCGCACCTGGCCGGCATGACCCGCGACCTGCTCGAGCGCCTGTCGCAGCCTCACCTGCACGATCCACACCTGCCGGAACGGCGCCGCCAGGGCGACCGCTGGGCGCTGCGCCTGCTGGGCGCCGGCCTGCTTGGCGGTGGCGCAGTTTTGGCTGCAGGCGCTGCCGAAACCGCCAGCCTGGCCGCCCCGGCCGCCTGGCCAGCCTGGTTGATGCTGGCTGCGGGCCTTTACCTGATCGTGCGCCAATAGCCAGCCGCGCCTGTGGCTGGCACACTAGCGCAAAGGGCCCGGCACAGGAGCGGGCCCGTTTTGGAGTCGACGATGAAAGACTGGCTGGACGAGATCAAGTGGAACAGCGATGGCCTGGTACCGGCGATCGCCCAGGACCACAAGACCGGACGCGTGCTGATGATGGCCTGGATGAACCGTGAATCGCTGGCCCTGACCGCCGCCGAGCAGCGTGCCATCTACTGGTCGCGTTCGCGTGGCAAGCTGTGGCGTAAAGGCGAGGAGTCCGGGCATGTGCAAAAACTGCATGAGTTGCGCCTGGACTGTGACGCCGACGTGATCATCCTGATGGTCGAGCAACTGGGCCATATCGCCTGCCATACCGGTCGTGAAAGCTGCTTCTACCGCGTCTATGAAGACGGCCAGTGGAAAATCGTCGACCCGGTCCTGAAGGACCCGGATGCCATCTACAGCGCAGGACATTGACATGAGCGACACCCTCAACCGCCTGGCCGAAGTGCTTGAAGAACGCAAGCAAGCGGCGCCTGACAGCTCCTACGTGGCCAGCCTGTACCACAAGGGCCTGAACAAGATCCTTGAAAAGCTCGGCGAAGAGTCGGTCGAAACGATCATTGCTGCCAAGGATGCCCAGATCAGCAAGGATTACAGCGATGTCATCTACGAAACCGCCGACCTGTGGTTTCATAGCCTGGTGATGCTCAGTGCGCTGGGCCAGCATCCGCAAGCCGTGCTGGATGAGCTGGAACGCCGCTTCGGGCTTTCCGGGCATGATGAAAAGGCCGCACGCCAGCCTTCGGCTTGAGCACAACGCATTCTAGGAGAGCACCATGGGTATTTTTGACTGGAAACACTGGATTGTCCTGCTGGTCGTCGTGGTCCTGGTGTTCGGCACCAAGAAACTGAAGAACTTCGGCAGCGACCTGGGCGAGTCGATCAAGGGCTTCCGCAAGGCCATGAACGAAGAAGAGAGCAAGCCGGCCGAGCAGACTCCGCCACCTGCCCAACCTGTGCCACCGGTGCAAAACACCGCGCAGCCGCAGCAAGGCCACACCATCGAAGGCCAGGCCCACCCGGTCCAAGAGCCGCAGCGGAAAGACTGACCCATGTTCGGCATCAGTTTCAGCGAGCTCCTGCTCGTCGGCCTGGTCGCCCTGCTGGTGCTCGGTCCCGAGCGCCTGCCGGGTGCCGCGCGCACGGCAGGCCTGTGGATCGGCCGGCTCAAGCGCAGCTTCAACAGCATCAAGATGGAAGTGGAGCGCGAAATTGGCGCCGACGACATCCGCCGCCAGCTGCATAACGAGCACATCCTGCAGATGGAAGAGGAAGCCAAGCGCATCCTCAACCCAATGACGCCACCCGCGAAGCCGCCGGTCACCACGGCCAGCGTGCAGCCACCTGCCGGGCTCGAAGCCAGGCCGGTCGAAGCACCTGCTGCCCCGGCCGCACCGTCTGAACCGCCTCAACCGCCGCGAGCCCCATGAGCGAGAATCCGGAACACGACCAGCCGATGCCGCTGGTTTCGCACCTGACCGAACTGCGCACCCGCCTGCTGCGCTGTGTTGCCGTCATTTTCCTGATCTTTGCCGGGCTGTTCTCCTTCGCCCAGCAGATCTACACACTGGTTTCCGCGCCGCTGCGCGAGCACTTGCCGGCCAACGCAACGATGATCGCCACCGATGTGGCCTCGCCGTTCCTCACGCCGTTCAAGCTGACCATGATCGTGGCGCTGTTCCTGGCCATCCCGTTCATCCTTCAGCAGATCTGGGGTTTTATCGCGCCAGGGCTGTACCGCCATGAAAAGCGCATCGCCATTCCACTGTTGGTGTCGAGCATCTTCCTGTTCTATGCCGGCATGGCATTCGCCTACTTCCTTGTATTCCCGCTGATCTTCGGTTTCTTCGCCAGCGCCACGCCAGAAGGCGTTTCGATGATGACCGACATCGCAAGCTACCTCGACTTCGTGATGACGCTGTTCTTCGCCTTTGGCGTGGCCTTCGAAATCCCGGTGGCGGTCGTACTGCTGGTGTGGATCGGCGTGGTCGACGTGAAGTACCTGAAGAAAGTCCGCCCGTATGTGATCATCGGCTGCTTCGTGGTCGGCATGGTCCTCACCCCACCGGACATCTTCTCCCAGACCCTGCTGGCCGTGCCCATGTGGCTGCTGTTCGAGATCGGCGTGCTGTGCGGCAGCCTGATCCGCAAGCGCAGCGCCCACGACGAAACCGCCGACGACCATAACGACCAGCCACCAGCGACCCAACCGTGAACCTGCTGCTTCTTGAAGAGGCCGACTTCGTCTCGGCCAACCGCGTCGTTCTTGCTGATCGGCGCTTCACCCATATGCAGGAAATCCACCGCGTGGCAGTGGGCGACAACCTGCGCGTGGGCCGTATCAATGGCCTGATGGGCAAGGCCACGGTGCTGCGCCTGGAAAAGCACGAAGCCGAACTTGAAGTGGCCTTCGACCAGCAGCCACCGGCCAAGCTGCCGCTGACCCTGGTGCTGGCAGTGCCTCGACCAAAAATGCTGCGACGGCTGTTCCAGACCGTGGCCACATTGGGCGTGCCGCGGCTGATCCTGCTGAACAGCTACAAGGTCGAGAAAAGCTTCTGGCAAACACCTTTTCTACAGCCCGAGAGCATTCGCGAAAACCTGATCCTGGGCCTGGAACAGGCACGCGACACCGTGCTGCCCGAGGTGATCATTGAAAAACGCTTCAAGCCTTTTGTCGAAGACCGCCTGCCCACCATCGCCGCCGGCACCCTGGGCCTGGTCGGCCATCCCGGCCCCTACCCAGCCTGTCCGCGCGCCGTAGAACAAACCGTTACCCTGGCCATTGGCCCCGAGGGTGGCTGGATCCCCTACGAGATCGACCTGCTGGGCAAGGCAGGCCTGGCGCCGGTACAGCTGGGTGATCGCATCTTGCGGGTGGAGACCGCCGTTACCGCGCTGCTTTCGCGTATTTTCTGACACAAACACCACTTTTTCGCCCATCAAGTTTCCCTCTCCCGGGCCGATGGCCTTGGCAACAATACAATTATTTGTGCTGCCAAGCCGCCGGGGAGTCGAACATGTATCAATGGTTAGCCCAATCGTTGGGCAATGTGAGCGTCAATCGCAAACTGGGGCTGGGTTTCGGCCTGGTGCTGCTGTTGACCTTGGCGATTACCCTGACCGGCTGGTACGGCATGGACAGCATCATCGACCGTGGCGACAAACTGGGAAACATCTCGGTCATCCAGCAATACACCCAGGAATTGCGCATCGCCCGCCAGCATTACGATCGCCGCCGCGACGAGGCTTCGCTGGCAGAACTGGAAAAAGCCCTGAGCAACCTCGACCGCCAGGTGCAGCGGATGCTTGGCCAGATCGAACAACCCGCCGACCGCCAACACCTCGAACAGCAACGCGAGGCAGTGCGCACCTACCAGCAGGCATTCAACGAGCTTAAGCAAGCCGACCAACGCCGCGAAGCCAGCCGTGATGTACTGGGTAGCAGCGCCGATAAAGCCGTGGAGTTGATAGGCCGTGTACAGCGCAGCCTGCTGCAAGACGCAGACATCAACCAGTACCAGCACGCGGTGGACGTCAGCGCCCTGCTGCAACAAGCGCGCTTCCAGGTGCGTGGCTACACCTACAGCGGCAATGCCGAATACCAGCAAACGGCACTGAACGCCATCGACCAGGCTTTGGCCGAACTGCGTGCACTGCCGGCCAAGGTGTCTGCCGAACATGCTGCCAGCCTGGATGATGCCGCCACAGCCATGGGCGGCTACCGCGATGCGGTGACCCAGTTCGGCGATGCCCAGCTCGCCAGCGAGCAAGCGTTGCAACGCATGGCTGAACAAGGCACGGTACTGCTGCAGGCCAGCCAGATGATGACTACCTCGCAAACCGAGGTGCGCGATGCCGCTGCCGCGCAGGCCAAAACACTGCTCGCAGTTGCCACCGTGCTGGCACTGGCCTTTGGCCTGCTGGCCGCCTGGGCCATTACCCGGCAGATCATCATCCCTCTGCGCCAAACACTGCGCGCCGCAGAGCGTGTGGCCAGCGGAGACCTGACCCAGAGCCTGCAGGTGCAACGTCGCGACGAACTGGGCCAATTGCAAGCCAGCATGCATCGTATGACCCAAGGCTTGCGTGAACTGATCGGCGGTATTGGCGACGGCGTGACGCAGATCGCCAGCGCTGCCGAGCAGCTGTCGGCGGTGACAGAACAGACCAGTGCCGGGGTCAACAACCAGAAGGTCGAAACCGACCAGGTGGCGACCGCGATGAACCAGATGACTGCCACCGTGCACGAGGTGGCACGTAATGCCGAACAGGCTTCGGAAGCCGCCTTGATGGCCGACCAGCAGGCCCGCGAGGGCGATCGCGTGGTGGGCCAGGCGGTGGCACAGATCGAGCGCCTGGCAAGCGAAGTGGTCAACTCCAGCGAAGCGATGAACCTGCTCAAGACCGAAAGCGACAAGATCGGCAGCGTACTCGACGTAATTAAATCGGTGGCCCAGCAAACCAACCTGCTGGCCCTCAACGCGGCAATCGAAGCCGCCCGCGCCGGTGAGGCCGGGCGTGGCTTTGCCGTGGTTGCCGACGAAGTGCGCAGCTTGGCCCAACGCACACAGCAGTCGACCGAAGAGATCGAAGAGTTGATTGCCGGCCTGCAAAGCGGCACCCAACGGGTGGCCAGCGTGATGGACAACAGCCGCCAACTGACCGACAGCAGCGTCGAGCTGACCCGCCGCGCCGGCAGCTCGCTGGAAACCATCACCCGCACGGTGTCGTCGATCCAGGCAATGAACCAGCAGATTGCCACGGCGGCCGAGGAGCAGACGGCGGTGGCCGAAGAAATCAACCGCAGCGTGATGAATGTGCGTGATATTTCCGACCAGACCTCGGCGGCGAGTGAGGAGACGGCCAGCTCCAGCGTGGAACTGGCGCGGTTGGGTACCCATTTGCAAGGGCTGGTTGGGCGGTTCCGGCTGTGATCTGAACCAGCGGTCGCCCGGTCGGGCCTCTTCGCGGGTAAACCCGCTCCTACACACATGCACAGGCCGTCGTAGGAGCGGGTTCACCCGCGAATGGGCCGGCCCTGCTGGCCAATTTCCACCCGCCGTTCACCGTTGCCGCCGCCACCGTATTCGCGGGTAAACCCGCTCCTACACGCATGCACAGGCCGTCGTAGGAGCGGGTTTACCCGCGAATGGGCCGGCCCTGCTGGCCAATTTCCACCCGCCGTTCACCGTTGCCGGCACCACCGTATTCGCGGGTAAACCCGCGCCTACACACACGCACAGGCCGTCGTAGGAGCGGGTTCACCCGCGAATGGGCCGGCCCTGCTGGCCAATTTCCACCCGCCGTTCACCGTTGCCGCCGCCACCGTATTCGCGGGTAAACCCGCTCCTACACGCATGCACAGGCCGTCGTAGGAGCGGGTTTACCCGCGAATGGGCCAGGCCGGCTGGCCAATTTCCACCCGCCGTTCACCGTTGCCGCCGCCACCGTATTCGCGGGTAAACCCGCGCCTACACACACGCACAGGCCGTCGTAGGAGCGGGTTCACCCGCGAAGAGGACGGCACAGGACGAAATATATCCTACTGTTCGCGGCGAACTTTCCTACCTGATTATCAGGTCAAGTCCTACAGCTCCGCTGCCGATGGGCAGAGATGTGATGCCAGCCATGCGCCTGCATCCTTTCTCTCACTCGCTCGGAGATTCCCCATGCTTGGCTCCCTCAACCGCAAGCTCGGCAACATCAGTGTCGCCGCCAAGCTGGCCCTCGGCTTCGCCGTGGTCCTGCTGCTCACCCTGGCCACCACCATCAGCGGCTGGCGTGCCCTGGATGGTGCCATCGTGCGCTCACAGCAACTCAGCGAAATAGGCCTGATCAACGACCTGACAAAAGACCTGCGCGCGGAACGCATCACCTACCGCGTGCTCAACGACGATGCCAGCAGAGCACGCATCAGCAACATCCTCGACCAGCTCAACAGCATGCTGACCACCCTGCAACAACGCAGCAACGTCGATGAGTCACGGCAGTTGCTGACAGAAAAAATGGCATTGTTGCAGAACCTGCGCGACACCTTCAGCGAACTGCAGCGCAGCGTCGCCAGCCGTGTAGCCCTGCGCGAAGCCCTTCAGTCACAGGAGCATGCACTCAGCGAGGCGATTGACCAACTGCAGACCCAGGCCTTGCTGAAAATGCCTGACGACAGTCAGCAAAGTGGTGTGCTGGGCCTGATGGATACCCTCAGCCGGCATGTCGAAGGTGCCAACCAGCAAAGCCTGGTTCCCGCCTACACCTTCGCCCCGGTCGAGGATTTTGCCAAAGTCGGTGATAACGCCCTGGATGCCGCCGACAATAGCCTTGCGCAACTGCTTGAAGGCCTTGCGCCGCTGGGCTTGCCACGCGCCATCAGTGAGCAACCCGGTGTCGAGCTGAGCAAGTACCGCACCAGCCTGGATCAGTATCGCCGCGCCGCCGTACGTGTGGAGCAGTTGCAGAACAACATGGAAAACATGGGCAACGAGCTGCGAACGGTGAGCCTCGAACTGGGCAAACGCAAGGTCGAACAACGCGACAGAGAGGCCTTGGCCGCCCGGTCGCTGCTGACCAGTGTGGCGCTGCTGGCCATGGTGGTAGGGGCGCTGGCCGCTTGGCTGATCACCTTGCAGATCACCCAGCCGTTGCGCCAGACACTGGCCGTGGCTGCCCGCATCGCCAAGGGTGACCTGCGCCAGGTCGACACCGTGCAACGTCGCGACGAAATGGGCCAGCTGCAAACCAGCATGCGCGAGATGACCTTGAGCCTGCGCGAGCTGATCGGTGGCATTGATCAGGGTGTCGGCCAGCTGTCACAGGCCGCGACGCAGTTGGCGGCCAGTAGCGAAGACACCAAGCTGCGCATCAATCAGCAGCGCGAGGAAACTGACCAGGTGGCCACTGCCATGAACCAGATGAGCGCCACCGTGCAGGAAGTGGCACAGAACGCCGAGCAAGCCTCCCTGGCCGCGACCAGCGCTGACCAGCAGGCCCAGGTGGGTGACCAGGTCGTCGCCGAAGCCATCGGCCGTATCGAACAGCTGGCCGGGCAGATGGACCATTGCCTGGCGGCCATGCAGCACCTGGCAGGCGAGAGCCAGCGGATTGGCAGCATTCTCGATGTGATCAAGTCGGTGTCCGAACAGACCAACCTGCTGGCGCTGAACGCAGCGATCGAAGCGGCACGGGCCGGTGAAGCCGGGCGCGGTTTTGCCGTGGTGGCCGATGAGGTGCGTGGCCTGGCACAGCGTACGTCGACGGCGACCGAAGAGATCGGCCAACTGATCGACAGTCTGCACAACGGTACCGACGAAGTGACCCGCTTGCTGGACAGCAGCAAGAGCCTGACCGAACAGAGCGTGGAGCTGAGCCGCAGGGCCGGGCACGCACTGAGCCAGATCACCGACACGGTATCGAGCATTCAGGGCATGAACCAACAGATCGCCACCGCCAGTGAAGAGCAGAGCGTGGTGGCCGAGCAGATCAACCGAAGTGTGATCAATGTGCGGGATGTTTCGGATCAGACCAGCGCGGCCAGTGAGCAGACGGCAGCCTCGAGTGGAGAACTGGAGCATCTGGGGCAGCAATTGCGGGGGATGGTGGGGCGGTTCAGCCTCTGATTTCGCCTCGCCCTCTTCGCGGGCAAGCCCGCTCACACAGGTACATCACCCCTATCAAGGCAGTGGTGGACATGCAGGAGCGAGCTTGCCCGCGAAGAAGCCAGCGCGGTTACAGCACCTGGCGCAGGAATGCCTGCGCACGCGGGTCTTTCGGCGCAGCGAAGAACGCGGCCGGGGCCGAATCTTCCAGCAGTTTGCCGTGGTCGAAGAACAGCACGCGGTCAGCCACTTCGCGGGCGAAGCCCATTTCGTGGGTGACGCAAACCATGGTCATGCCTTCCTGGGCCAGGGTCTTCATCACGTCCAGCACCTCACCGACCATTTCCGGGTCGAGCGCCGAGGTGGGCTCGTCGAACAGCATCACTTTCGGATCCATCGCCAGGGCCCGGGCAATCGCTACCCGCTGCTGCTGGCCGCCAGAAAGCCGTGACGGGAATTCGTTGGCCTTTTGCGCGATACCGACCTTTTCCAGCAGCGCCCGGGCCTTGGCTTCGCGGTCAGCCTTGTTGCGCTTGCGCACCACCTTCTGCGCCAGGCACAGGTTTTCCAGCACAGTCATGTGCGGGAACAGGTTGAAGTGCTGGAACACCATGCCGACTTCGCGGCGGTAGGCATTGATGTCGGTCTTGGGGTCGGCCAGTTGCAGGCCATCGATGGCCACATGGCCTTGGTCGAAATGCTCCAGGCCGTTGAGGCAGCGCAGGAACGTCGATTTGCCCGACCCCGACGGGCCGAGCACGACCACCACTTCGCCCTTGGCGACCTGAGTGGTGACGTTATCCACAGCCCTTACCACCTGGCCACGGGTGTCGAAGACTTTCAGCAAATCACGGACTTCAATCACTTTGCGCAAGCCTCCGCTCGAGCCGGCTGGCAATGTGCGACAGCGGCAGGTTGATCAGCAGGTACAGGCCTGCCACGCAGAACCAGATCTCGAAGGTAGAGAACGAGGTGGTGATGGCCTCACGGCCACTCTTGGTCAGCTCGGTGATGGCGATCACCGACACCAGCGAGGTGTCCTTGACCAGACTGATGAACTGGCCGGCCAGGGGCGGAAGCACGCGCTTGAACGCCTGCGGCAAGATCACATGACGCATCGACTGGCCAGCGTTCAGGCCCAGCGACCGCGCAGCCTCGTTCTGGCCCTTGGCGATCGACTGCACGCCAGCACGGACGATTTCGGCCACGTAAGCACCAGTAAACAATGCCAGCGCCGCTACCCCGGCAAACTCGCGGGACAGGTTGAGCACGGTGCCGATGAAGAAGTAGAAGATGAAGATCTGCACCAGCAGCGGCGTGCCGCGCACCAGTTCGACATAGACGGTCGACAGGTCGCGCAGGGTCGGGTTGTTCGACAACCGGCACAATCCGGCGAACAGGCCGATCACCAGGCCCAGCGCCCCGGACACCACCGAGATCCACAAGGTGGTCCACAGGCCCCATGCCAGCGGGCCAGCGGCCCAATGGCGGGTTACCCCAATCTGGTCGCCTTCGGCAACATCGTCGCCGCGGCTCAGTTGCAGGCTGTCCTTGGCCACATCGAGCACTTGCTCGGCACCACTTTCGTCCTTCAGCGTGACGCGAGCGTTGTCACCGGAGATGACGATTTCCTGCACAGTGCCGTAGCCGGCAGCGCGTTGTGTTTCCTCGGCCTTGTAGGCGAAGTACTGCGGTACGCGGTTCCAGCGCCACTCGTAGGAAATCATCGAGGTGGCCATGTAAAGGCTGAGCGCCAGGCCTACCAGGACCAGGGCAGTCAACCCATGCCAAGGCCACTGGGCTTTCTTGTGTTTGATCACGTGGGGTACTTCCGTAAATGCGAACGCGCAGGGTTTGCCTGCGCGTCGGGGTCATAAAGCCGGGCTTGTGGCCTGAGCCTTATTCCATTTCCTTCAGCCAGTCCTTGTTCTTGAACCACTTATCGTGAATACGATCGTAGGTCCCGTCGTGCTTGATCTGGTGCAGGAAGTTGTTGATGAAGTTGATGCTGTCGTAGTCGCCTTTCTTCAGGCCGAAGGCCAGCGGCTCGTAGGTGAAGGGTTCTTCGAGGAACAGCAGCTTGCCGGCGCCGGCTTTCTCTACCGCCACCACATTGTAAGGCGCGTCATAGACAAAGGCGTCGGCCTTGCCATTGACCACGTCCATCACCGCTTCCTGCTCGTTGTCGTAACCGTGGTACTTGGCTTTGCTGATCAGCTTCTTGGACACCATTTCGCCGGTGGTGCCAAGCTTGGAGGTCAGGCGGTACTTCTCGTTGTTCAGGTCCTTGTACGACTTGATCTCGCCAGCCAGCTCCTTGCGGATCAGCAGGGTCTGGCCAACCACGATGAAGGGTTCGCTGAAGTTCAGGCGCAGGTTGCGCTCCTGGGTCAGGGTCATGCCGCTGCCAATCATGTCGAACTTGTCGGTCAGCAAGGCCGGGATGATGCCGTCATAGGCGGTGGACACGGCCTCGAACTTCACGCCCATGGACTTGGCCATGGCTTTGAGGATATCGACTTCGAAGCCGATGATCTCGCCACGTTTGTTGGTCATCTGGAACGGCATGTAGGTTGGGTCCATGCCCACCCGCAAGGTGCCGCGCTTGACCGCGTCATCGATGGCGCCCGCCTGGGCCGCGGTCACGGCGACCAGGGCGGTCACACCGACCAGCAGTCGCGAAAGGTATTTCTTGATCATCACCAAGTCCCCTAGCAAGAAAAGTAGCGAATCTTATTGTGTTGGCACGGCCGTACTGGCCGAAGCGTCGTATCGGAGAAGGATGCTAACGCATGGCGGCCCGAGGACCTAGAGCCGCGGGGGGACTTTGTTGGCCAAAATGAGGGGGCTAGGCCAAAAAGCTTCGCGGGTGAACCCGCGCCTACAAGGGAATGTGTATCCCTGGTAGGAGCGCGTTCACCCGCGAAGAGGCCCGATCAGGCGTCCTGTAGGAGCGGGTTCACCCGCGAAGAGGCCCTGTCAGGCGCCCCGTAGGAGCGGGTTCACCCGCGAAGAGGCCCTATCAGGCGCCCCGTAGGAGCGGGTTCACCCGCGAAGAGGCCCTATCAGGCGCCCCGTAGGAGCGGGTCCATCGGGGCGCCGAACCGCCGCGAACAGGCCCGATCAGGCGCCGACGAGTGCCGGTTGGCCTGCGTTTTCCGGGTGCAACGGCAACAGCGGCGAATGCGGGTCATTGTTGATCGACGCACGCCACACATCGATCCAGGCCGCATTGTGCTCGGCCCACACCTGCTCGTGCAGGCGGCTCAGTGCCACCGGGTCGCTGAGCAGGGCCAGGCGAGTATTGAGGTCCAGGCCTTTTGGCCCGACTTCAATTGCCTTGGCAACGCGCTCGGCACGCAACGCTTCGATCGGTGCCGCCTGGCCATGGCGGGCAGTGGCCATGGCGCAGGCCAGGGCGTTCTGCCGCGGGTCGACCACGGCCCGCACGAAACCATCATGCAAGGCATGCCAGCGGTTTTCGTGGGTGTACTGGTCGGTAGCCAACAGCTCTTGTGGGGTGGCGTATTCCTCTGGGATGAGGAACAGCTTCTCGTCCTTGGCCGCCAGGCCCAGGCGGGTGCGGCTGGAAATCACCGATACCGGGATCGACAGCACCAGCGAACCGACGATAGGCGCCAGCCACCACAGGAAGCTCGGGTTCAACCACGCCACCAGTGCGGCCCAGGCAACGCCCAGCAGCGTCTGCGGGCCATGCCGGCGCACGGCTTCGCCCCACGGCGTGGAGTCGTCGTCACGCTGCGGCGAGTTCCAGGTCGCAGCCCAGCCGAGGAACGCGGCCAGCACGAAGCGGGTGTGGAAGATCATGCGTACCGGTGCCAGCAACATGGAGAACAGCATCTCCATCAGCATCGACAAGGTGACCTTGACGCGTCCACCGTACTCGACGGCGCCCTTGGCCCAGATCAGGATGACGCTAAGCAGCTTGGGCAGGAACAGCAGCACAATGGTGGTGGAGAACAGCGCCACAGCCTTCTCCGGGTGCCACTGCGGCCACAGCGGGTAAAGCTGGTACGGCTCGATGAAATACTGCGGCTCCATCAGCGTGTTGGTCGCCAGCAGCGCGGTCGACAGCACCAGGAACAGGAACCACAGCGGCGCCGACAGGTAAGACATCACCCCGGTGAGAAACACCGCACGGTGAACCGGGTGCATGCCCTTGACCAGGAACAGGCGGAAGTTCATCAGGTTGCCGTGGCACCAGCGGCGGTCGCGCTTGAGCTCGTCGAGCAGGTTTGGCGGCAGTTCTTCGTAGCTGCCCGGCAAGTCGTAGGCAATCCACACACCCCAGCCGGCACGGCGCATCAGCGCGGCTTCGACGAAGTCGTGGGAAAGGATGGCACCGGCGAACGCGCCCTTGCCCGGCAACGGCGCCAGGGCGCAGTGCTCGATGAACGGCTTCATGCGGATGATCGCGTTGTGGCCCCAGTAGTGCGACTCACCCAACTGCCAGAAGTGCAGACCGGCAGTGAACAGTGGGCCGTACACGCGGGTAGCGAACTGTTGCATGCGTGCATACAGGGTATCCATGCCCGAGGCTTTCGGCCCGGTCTGGATGATGCCGGCATCCGGGTTGGCCTCCATCAGGCGCACCAGGCTGCTCAGGCACTCGCCACTCATGACGCTGTCGGCGTCGAGCACAACCATGTACTTGTACTCGCCACCCCAGCGACGGCAGAAGTCGTCGAGGTTGCCGCTCTTGCGCTTCACACGGCGCCGACGGCGGCGGTAGAAGATGCGGCCAAAGCCTTTGGTTTCGCGGCACACATCCAGCCAGGCCTGTTGCTCGGCCACGGCAATGTCGGTGTCGTTGGTGTCGCTGAGCACAAAGAAGTCGAACCGGTCGAGGTTGCCGCTGGCAGCCACCGACTCGAACGTTGCGCGCAGGCCGGCGAACACCCGCGGCACGTCTTCGTTGCAGATCGGCATCACCAGCGCGGTACGCGCCTCGGGCGCGATCGGCTCGTTGCCTGCGCTGCTACCGGAAATCTTGTATTTGTCACGCCCGGTGAGCAGCTCGAGGAAGCCCATCAGCGCGGTCCAGAAGCCCGCCGACACCCAGCAGAACAGGATGCCGAAGAGGATCAGGATGGAAGTTTGCAGGGCATACGGCCACACCTGCACCACCGTGTCCCACAGCGGCTGGTTGACGATTTCGTCAAAGTCCACGAACGACCAGCCCTGGTACGGCAGGATGCCTTTCATGTACCAGCCAGCGACGATGGTCTGGCCGATCATGAGCGTCAGCAGGATGTAACGGCGGATCGAGCCAACCGTGCGCCAGCGGGCCGGCGGCAGCTCGCGCTTGGGCGGCTGCGGGGCGTTGGGGCGGCCGGTCATGCGTCGCCACATGCGGATCAGCACATTGGTGCGCCATGGCTCGGGCACGACCTTGGTGCGCTTGATCGGTGGGGCGATCTTCAGGCACAGGCGACCGCTGCCGTCGACGCCGAGCATTTCGGCGTCTTCCAGCTCGGCGGCGCTGCCCACGGTCAGGCGCGGGCCCACCGAGGCCTGCACGGCCTCGGCAGAGCTGGCGGCCGGGTTGGCCGCCAAGCGTTGGTGTAGCTCACTGAACGAGGTGCAGCTGGCAAGTTCAGCCCGCTGCTCGTCGCTCAGTGGTAGGTGGGCCAGGTACTCGCCAAGCGATTCCGGCCTTGCGCTTGAGTTACTCATCGGCAGGCAACTGATAGCTCCAGGTCTCGGTCAGCACCTTCTCGGTGGTGGCCGGGGCCCCGTTGGTGGGCGCCGCATCGGCGGCAGGTTGTTCGGCCTTGGCAGATTGCTCAGCCTTGACGGCTTTCTCGGCCTTGGCATGCTTGGCTGCGGCCTTGTCCTGCTTGGCGTCCTGGGCAGGCTTGGCGGGCTCGACCGGTACATCACGCACCAGTGCGGCGCGCATTTCGGTCGACTTGTTGGCTTCCTTGACCTTCAGGCGCAGGGTCAGGCGCCAGCCCTTGGTCTCAGGGTTATAGCGCAAATTGTTCTCGACCACCTCGGCGTTGTCGCCCACGCTGATCTGGCTGCGCACGGCGGTGTCTTCCGGCAGGGCGGCAAGCGCCGGGCCGGCGAAGTCGACCAGGAATGCCACGCTGCCATCTGGCTGGCGGATCAGGTTGGACTGCTTGACGTCACCCGTGGAACGCAGGGTCTGCTTGACCGAGCCCAGGTCAGGGGCCTGGAACTTCGGCTCGTCGATGGTCCAGTGCAGGCGGTAGGCGTACTCGAACGGTTTACCTGGCTCCGGCAGTTTCTCCGGGCTCCAGAAGGCCACGATATTGTCGTTGGTCTCGTCGGCGGTCGGGATTTCGACCAGGTCGACGCTACCCTTGCCCCAGTCACCCTTCGGCTCGATCCAGGCGCTTGGGCGCTTCTGGTAGTTGTCGTCGAGGTCTTCGTAGTCGCTGAAAGCACGCTGACGCTGCATCAGGCCGAAACCACGCGGGTTCTCGACGCTGAAGTTACTTACAGCCAGGTGTTTCGGGTTGTTCAGCGGGCGCCACAGCCACTCGCCGTTGCCGGCATGGATCGACAGGCCTTCGGAGTCGTGCAGGGCCGGGCGGTAGTTGAGCACCTTGGACGGCTGGTTGGGGCCGAACAGGTACATGCTGGTCAGCGGCGCAATGCCCAGGCGGCTGACATGGTCACGCAGGAACACGCGGGACTGCACGTCGACCACGGTGTCGTTGCCTGGACGCAGGGTCAGCTTGTAGGCGCCGGTAGAGCGCGGCGAATCCAGCAGCGCGTAGATCACCAGGTGCTTGTCGGCTGGCTTGGGCTTTTCAACCCAGAACTCGGTGAAGCGCGGGAATTCTTCGCCCGACGGCAGGGCGGTGTCGATGGCCAGGCCACGGGCAGACAGGCCGTACACGTGGCCCTTGCCGACTACGCGGAAATAGCTGGCGCCCAGCAGGGTCATGATCTCGTCCTGCTTGTCGGCCTTGTTGATCGGGTACAGCACGCGGAAGCCTGCATAACCGAGGTTTTTCGTGGTTTCCGGGTCGTGCGGCACGTCACCGAACTCGAAGCGGTCCGGGTCGTACTTGATTTCCTCGACCTTGGTGGCGGTGACCTCGTTGATTTTCACCGGGGTGTCGAAGTGCATGCCCTGATGATAGAACGACAGTTTGAACGGGGTCTTGTCCTTCGCCCACTCGGCCTTTTCCTGCAGGAAACGGATTTTCTGGTAGTCCGCGAACTTCATGTCGCGGAACACGGCCGGCAGGTTGCTTTTGGGCGCGTCGTACTTCTGGCCGGCCAGATCCTTTGCCTTGGCAGCAACATCGTCAAGATTGAATGCCCACAGCTGGCCCGCGCTCATCAGGCCGACCAGAGCCACACTGGCCATCAGCGCCTTGCGTAGCCCGACGCTGGGGATTCTTGATGCTTTTTGGGGACTAACAATCACGAGCAACCCTCGCCGAAAACAGATCATGAAACCAACGGCCAGCGACAAATGCCGGGTTGGCGAGCACTGTTCGGACCCCGCGAGGGCGTAATGATTCCCCAAACGGATCCAGACAATGCTCGAGTCAGAGTGAAACGGACCTACGAACGCAGGTCCATGCAGCGCGCGATTATCCAGCAGGTTGCGTGACAACGCATCAGGCTGGAGCAACTATTTATCGTACAAAACCCCTTGTTTTCCTGTGAACAAAGGGTTTTTTGACCTCATATTTGTAACATAAATGTTACCGGGCCATCATTGACCAGGTGCACCTGCATATCTGCACCAAAACGGCCGCTGGCTACGTCGGCGTACTGTGCTTTTGCCTGTTGCAAAAGATAGTCGAACAACTCGGCGCCGAGGGCCGGTGGCGCTGCGGTCGAGAAGCTTGGGCGCATGCCGTTGCGGGTGTCGGCCGCCAAGGTGAACTGTGACACCAGTAGCAGGCCACCCCCGACATCCTTGAGCGACAGGTTCATCTTGCCCTGCTCGTCACTGAACACACGGTAGTTCAGCAGCTTGTGCAACAGCTTATCGGCCTGTTCACGGGAATCTTCAGGCTCGACCGCGACCAGCACCAGCAACCCTTGGTCGATGGCGCCGACCACCTCCCCCGCCACTTCAACCCGCGCACCGCGCACGCGCTGCAGCAGGCCCCTCATGCTTCTTCCAGGGGCAGGTCGAGCAGGCGCCGGGCCATCTGGTCGGCGGCACGCACCAAGGCATCGGTGATGCCAGGCTCGGAAGCCGCGTGACCGGCGTCACGGATCACTTTCAACTCACTGTTCGGCCAGGCCTGGTGCAACGCCCAGGCGTTGTCCAAGGGGCAGATCACATCGTAGCGCCCATGCACGATCACCGCCGGCAGGTGGGCGATTTTGGGCAGATCACGGATCAGCTGGTCCGGTTCGAGGAAGGCGTTGTTCATGAAGTAGTGGCATTCGATGCGGGCGATCGACAACGCCCGCTGCGGTTCGGAAAAGCGGTCGACCACCAGCGGGTTGGGGCGCAGGGTGGCGGTACGGCCTTCCCAGGTGGACCACGCCTTGGCGGCGTGCATCTGGGCGATCTGGTCGTTACCGGTCAGGCGTTTGTGGAAGGCCCTGACCAGATCGCCGCGTTCCTCCGGTGGAATCGGTGCGATGTAGTCCTGCCAGTAGTCGGGGAACAGGCGGCTGGCGCCTTCCTGGTAGAACCACTCGATTTCCTGCGGCCGGCACAGGAAGATGCCGCGCAGGATCAGGCCGTGCACGCGTTCTGGGTGAGCCTGAGCGTAGGCCAGGGCCAGGGTCGAGCCCCAAGAGCCACCAAACAGCACCCACTTGTCTATGCCAAGGTGTTCGCGAATGCGCTCCAGGTCTTCGACCAGGTGCCAGGTGGTGTTGTTCTCCAGGCTCGCATGGGGCGTGGAGCGGCCACAGCCGCGCTGGTCGAAGGTGATGATGCGGTACAGGTTGGGATCAAAGTAGCAGCGGCTCTGGGCGTCGCAGCCAGCGCCAGGGCCTCCGTGGATGAACACCACGGGCAGACCTTCCGGCGAGCCGCTTTCGTCGACATAAAGCACATGCGGCGCTTCCACGGCCAGATCGTGCCTGGCGTAGGGTTTGATCTGCGGGTAGAGGGTCTGCATTGCGCACTCCGTGTGAGGATTATTCGGCCGTGGGCCATCATAAACCTGAATTGCGCTTTCAGCACCGTCCTTGCTGACGCGTTCGAACGGCGCGAATTGACCCTTGCGCAGATTTCCGGCAACTGCCTCCCACGGTGCCTGGCGACGCCGATAGCGTCGCCGCCTCCACTCAACGCTTGTAACGCGCGTCGCCCCAGGCCAGCAGCGCTTGCAGAAGCTGCCTCAATACCGCTTGCGTCGGTTGCGCCAAGTCCTCCCGGTAGGCAAACGGCTCGACTTCCTCCATATAGGTGCTTTGCGCCAGCTCCAGTTGCACAGCATGGATATGGTTGGCCGGGTCGCCATAATGCCGGGTGATGTGACCGCCTTTGAACCGACCATTAAGCACATGGCTGTAACCTTGCACCTCGGCGCACACACCCTGCAGCCGCTCAGCCAGTGCCGGATCGCAACTGGCGCCGTTGAAAGTACCCAGGTTGAAGTCCGGTAGCTTGCCGTCGAACAGGTGCGGGATCAGCGAACGGATCGAATGGGCATCCCACAGCAGCGCATAGCCAAACTGCTCACGCAAGCGGTCCAGTTCACGACGAATGGTCGCGTGATAAGGGCGCCAGATTTGCTCCAGATAGCGTTTGCGCTCTTCGCCAGACGGCGCCAGCCCGTCTTTGAAGAGGGGTTCGCCGCCGAACAAGGTCGCCGGGTACAAGCCCGTGGTGGCGCCGGCGTACAGCGGCTTGTCGTCGTCCGGACGGTTCAGGTCGATGACGAAGCGTGAGTACTCTGCGGCTACCACGCTGGCACCCAAGTCACGGGCAAAGTCGTACAACTGCGGGATGTGCCAGTCGGTGTCCGGCAAGCTTTGCGCCTGGTCGACCAGGCCGTCGCGCACGGCGTCGGTCAGACGCAAGCCAGCGTGCGGCATGCTGATCAGCAGCGGCAGGCGACCTTGGTGAAAACTCAATACCTTGTCCATCGTGCCTCGCTCAGTTGGAGATTTCGTGGCCCATGCGCACTACGCGCTTGGGCAGGTCGCCACCCAGCCAGTAGGCCAGGTCGGCGGGGCGTTCGATTTGCCAGGCAACGAAGTCGGCCACCTTGCCCACTTGCAGCGAGCCGTGGCTGTCACCCAGGCCCAGCGCCGTGGCGGCGTGCACCGTAACGCCTGCCAGGGCCTCTTCCGGTGTCATGCGGAAGCAGGTGCAGCCCATGTTCAGCATCAACCGCAGCGACAAGCCTGGCGAGGTGCCGGGGTTGAGGTCGCTGGCCAGGGCAATCTTTACCCCGTGGCGGCGCAATGCATCCATTGGCGGCAGCTGGGTTTCACGCAGGAAGTAGAACGCACCCGGTAGCAGCACGGCGACCGTGCCGGCGTTTGCCATTGCCACGGCGTCTTCCTCTGTCATGAACTCCAGGTGGTCAGCCGACAGTGCCTGGTAACGCGCGGCCAGGCTTGAGCCGTGCAACGATGACAGCTGTTCGGCATGCAGCTTGACCGGCAGGCCCAGTTCGCGCGCCTTGATGAACAGCCGCTCGACCTGGGCCGGCGAGAACGCGAGGTGTTCGCAGAAGGCATCCACCGCATCCACCAGGCCTTCGGCGGCCAGGGCCGGCAACATTTCATCGCAGATGTGCGCGATGTAGTCATCGGCCCGGCCTGCGTACTCCGGGGGCAAAGCGTGCGCTGCCAGGCACGTGGCACGCACCGTCAGCGGCAGCTCGTCGGCCAGGCGCCGGGCCACTCGCAGCATCTTGCGCTCATTGGCCAAGTCCAGGCCGTAGCCGGACTTGACCTCGAGGGTGGTCACGCCATCGCGCATCAGTGCCTGAACGCGCTGGCGAGCACTGGCGAACAGCTCGTCTTCGCTGGCCGCCCGGGTAGCCCGCACGGTACTCGCGATACCCCCACCCTGCGCGGCGATTTCGGCATAGCTCACGCCCTGCAGGCGCTGCTCGAACTCGCCGCTGCGGTTGCCACCGAACACCGCATGGGTGTGGCAGTCGATCAGGCCGGGGGTGACCCAGGCACCCCCCAGGTCAACCGTGCGGTCAGCTTCGACCGGTGCCAGCTCGGCGCGTGGGCCTATCCACTCGATCAGCCCGGCGCTGGTGACGATCGCCGCGTCCTCGATGGCCGAGTAACGGCCATCGGCCATGGTTGCAACATGGCAATGCTGCCAGAGGGTTCTCATGCACAATCTCCTTTGCTAGCGGTGCAGCTCGGCCGGCTCCGCTACCGGCTGGCCCTGCCCTGCGCGCGGCTTGCACCACAGCAGGTAGGACGCCACCAGGAACACCACCCAGATCACGCCGACGATCAATGCCGCCTGGGTGTCCGGGAAGTAACCGAGCACGCCAAAGATGAACACCATGAACGCAATGGCCATGGCCGGGCCGTATGGCCAGAACGGTACCGGGAACTTGAGCTGGGCCACTTGCTCGCGGCTCATGCTGCGGCGCATGGCTACCTGGGTGAGCAGGATCATCAGCCACACCCACACCGTGGCGAAGGTGGCGATCGAGGCAATCAGCAGGAACACATTTTCCGGGATCAGGTAGTTGAGCAATACGCCGATCAGCAGCGCAGCCCCCATCACCACGACGGTCATCCACGGTACGCCATGTTTCGACAACTTGCTGAAGCCGCGCGGGGCGTGGCCTTGCTGGGCCAGGCCATACATCATGCGGCCAGCGCCAAAGATGTCGCTGTTGATGGCAGAGATGGCAGCGGAAATCACCACGACGTTCAGCACGGCAGCGGCAGAACCAATGCCCAGGTTGCTGAAGATCTGCACGAACGGGCTGCCCTGGCTACCGATCTGCGGCCATGGGTACAGGCACATCAGCACGAACAGGGTGAGCACGTAGAACAGCAGGATACGCAGTGGCACCGCGTTGATCGCTTTGGGAATGACGCGCTGCGGGTCTTTTGCCTCACCGGCGGTGACGCCGATGATCTCGATACCGCCGAAGGCGAACATCACCACGGCAAACGACGCAATCAAGCCCCCCACGCCGTTAGGCATGAAGCCGCCGTGGTCGAACAGGTTGCTCATGCCTACGGCATGCCCGGTACCCACCTGGCTGAAACCGAAGGCCATGATGCCGAGGCCGGCCAGGATCATCGCCACGATGGCGCCGACCTTGAGCAGCGACAGCCAGAATTCCATTTCGCCGAATACCTTGACGTTGCACAGGTTGAGGCCGCCGATCAGGAAAACGATGCCCAGCACCCAGATCCAGCGGGCTACCTCCGGGAACCAGAAGCCCATGTAGATACCGAACGCGGTGACGTCGGCGATGGCGACGATGACCATCTCGAAAGCGTAGGTCCAGCCAAGGATGAAACCGGCCATTGGGCCGAGGTAGGTCGTGGCGTAGTGGCCGAAGGAGCCGGCCACCGGGTTGTGCACGGCCATTTCGCCAAGGGCGCGCATGACCATGAACACGGCGGCGCCGCCGATCAGGTAGGCCAGCAGCACGGCCGGGCCTGCCATCTGGATGGCCGAGGCAGAACCGTAGAACAGGCCGGTGCCGATGGCGGAGCCGAGGGCCATGAAACGGATGTGGCGGGCACTTAGCCCGCGCTTGAGACCTTGAGCTTGTTGCATGTCACGTCCTTGAATTGTTTTTGTGGTCGTGAGATTGAGCGGCTGCTGCGCAGCCCCTTCGCGGGCAAGCCCGCTCCTACATGGATAGCGTTTGCAGATCGCACGCTGTGTAGGAGCGGGCTTGACCGCGAAGGGCCGCCAAGCGGCCCCAAGGGGCATTACAGGCTTGGCAGCACACCCGCCGGCAGCAAGCCGGTCAGACTACCCTTGGCCAACAGGTCCACGGCCTTTTCGATATCCGGCGCGAAGAAACGGTCACGGTCGTAATGCGGCACCTCGCTGCGCAGCGCCTGGCGCGCCTGCTCCAGCTTGGCCGAAGTCTTCAGGCCTTTGCGCAGGTCCAGGCCCTGGCACGCGCCCAGCCATTCGATGGCCAGCACGCCACGGGTGTTTTCGGCCATTTCCCACAGGCGCTTGCCGGCAGCCGGGGCCATCGACACGTGGTCTTCCTGGTTGGCCGAAGTTGGCAGGCTGTCGACACTGTGCGGGTGCGACAAAGCCTTGTTCTCGCTGGCCAGGGCGGCAGCGGTGACCTGGGCGATCATGAAGCCAGAGTTGACCCCACCGTTTTCCACCAGGAACGGCGGCAATTGGGACATGTGCTTGTCCATCATCAGCGAGATGCGACGCTCGCTGAGCGAACCGATTTCGGCGATGGCCAGGGCCAGGTTGTCGGCGGCCATGGCCACCGGTTCGGCGTGGAAGTTGCCGCCGGAGATCACATCACCTTCGGCAGCGAACACCAGCGGGTTGTCCGACACGGCGTTGGCTTCGATGCCCAGTACCTCGGCGGCCTGGCGCAGCTGGGTCAGGCAGGCACCCATGACCTGCGGCTGGCAGCGCAGCGAGTACGGGTCCTGGACCTTGTCGCAGTTCTTGTGCGACAGCGACACTTCGCTGGAGTCGCCCAGCAGGTCGCGGAAGCAGGCGGCGGTGTCGATCTGGCCGCGCTGGCCACGCACTTCGTGGATACGCGCATCGAACGGCGAACGCGAGCCCAGCGCAGCTTCGACGCTCAGGCCACCGCAGGCGATGGCAGCGGCATACAGGTCTTCGCCCTGGAACAGGCCACGCAAGGCATAGGCGGTGGAGGCCTGGGTACCGTTGAGCAGGGCCAGGCCCTCTTTGGCGGCCAGGGTCAGCGGCTCGAGGCCGGCAATCGCCAAGGCCTCGGTGGCCGGCAGCCACTGGCCCTTGTAGCGGGCCTTGCCTTCACCCAGCAGCACCAGCGACATATGCGCAAGCGGCGCAAGGTCACCGGATGCGCCGACCGAGCCTTTCAGCGGGATGTGCGGGTAGACTTCGGCGTTGACCAGGGCAATCAGCGCGTCGATGACTTTGCGGCGGATGCCGGAGAAGCCACGGCTGAGGCTGTTGATCTTCAGCACCATGATCAACCGCACCAAGTCGTCATCCAGCGGCGCGCCGATACCGGCGGCGTGGGACAGCACCAGCGAACGCTGCAGGTTCTCCAGGTCATGGCTGGCGATGCGGGTCGAGGCCAGCAGGCCGAAACCGGTGTTGATGCCGTAGGCAGTACGGTCTTCGGCAATGATCTGTTCGACACAGGCGACGCTGGCGTCGATGGCCGGTGCGGCGCTGGCATCCAGTTGCAGGCGCACGGGCGCGGCATGGATCGCGCGCAGCTGGGCCAGGGTCAGGGTGCCAGGCTTGAGGGTGAGTTCGGTCACGTTACTACTCCAAATCGCGTGGAGCCGCAGGCCCGCTTGTGGGTGCCTGCGCGCTCCTTCTTGTTGTTCAGTATCACCCCTTGCAGGGTGCGATCCAAAGCGTGGTGATCAGCCGGTGATCATCGGCAGGTCCAGGCCCTGCTCCTTGGCGCAGTCGATGGCGATGTCATAACCGGCATCGGCGTGACGCATGACGCCAGTCCCTGGGTCGTTGGTCAGTACCCGGGCGATGCGCTCGGCGGCCTCATCGGTACCGTCGCAGACGATGACCATGCCCGAGTGCTGCGAGAAGCCCATGCCCACGCCACCGCCATGGTGCAGCGATACCCAGGTGGCGCCGCCTGCGGTGTTCAGCAGGGCGTTGAGCAGCGGCCAGTCGGAAACAGCGTCCGAACCATCACGCATGGCCTCGGTTTCGCGGTTCGGGCTGGATACCGAGCCGGAGTCGAGGTGGTCACGGCCGATCACCACCGGTGCCGACAGCTCGCCGCTGCGGACCATTTCGTTGAAAGCCAGGCCCAGCTTGGCGCGAAGGCCCAGCCCCACCCAGCAGATACGTGCCGGCAGGCCCTGGAAGCTGATGCGCTCGCGGGCCATGTCCAGCCAGCGGTGCAGGTGGGCGTCGTCGGGGATCAGTTCCTTGACCTTGGCGTCGGTCTTGTAGATGTCCTCGGCTTCACCGGACAGCGCCGCCCAGCGGAACGGGCCGACCCCGCGGCAGAACAGTGGGCGGATGTAGGCCGGGACGAAGCCTGGGAAGTCGAAGGCATTGGCCACGCCCTCTTCCTTGGCCATCTGGCGGATGTTGTTGCCGTAGTCGAAGGTCGGGATGCCCTGCTTCTGGAAGTCCAGCATGGCCTGCACGTGCACGGCCATCGACTGCTTGGCAGCCTTGACCACTGCAGCCGGTTCGGTCTGCGCACGGTCGCGGTACTGTTCCCAGGTCCAGCCGGCAGGCAGGTAGCCGTTCAGTGGGTCGTGGGCGCTGGTCTGGTCGGTGACCATGTCCGGGCGCACGCCACGTTTGACCAGCTCTGGGAGGATTTCGGCGGCGTTGCCATGCAGGGCGATGGAGATGGCCTTGCCTTCGGCGGTGTACTTGGCGATGCGTGCCAGGGCGTCGTCGAGGTCAGTGGCCTGCTCGTCGACGTAGCGGGTTTCCAGGCGGAAGTCGATACGGCTCTGCTGGCATTCGATGTTGAGCGAGCAAGCCCCGGCCAGGGTCGCGGCCAGTGGCTGGGCGCCGCCCATGCCGCCCAGGCCAGCGGTGAGTACCCACTTGCCTTTCAGGCTGCCGCCGTAGTGCTGGCGACCGGCTTCGACGAAGGTTTCATAGGTGCCCTGGACGATGCCCTGGCTGCCGATGTAGATCCAGCTGCCGGCGGTCATCTGGCCGTACATGGCCAGGCCTTTGGCGTCCAGTTCGTTGAAGTGTTCCCAATTGGCCCAGTGTGGCACCAGGTTGGAGTTGGCGATCAGCACGCGCGGTGCGTTGCTGTGGGTCTTGAACACACCGACCGGCTTGCCCGACTGCACCAGCAGGGTTTCGTCGTCTTCCAGGCGGGTCAGGGTTTCGACGATCTTGTCGTAGCAGGCCCAGTTGCGCGCGGCGCGGCCGATACCGCCGTATACCACCAGCTCTTTCGGGTTTTCCGCGACCTGTGGATCGAGGTTGTTCATCAGCATGCGCAGTGGCGCTTCGGTCAGCCAGCTTTTGGCGGTCAGCTTGTTGCCACGTGGGGCACGGATTTCAACGTCACGGTATTTGTTGTTGTCGGTCACGGGAAAGGTCCTCTGCGGTCGTCCGCGGGCGGGTATGTCGTGGTCAATATACAAACACACCTTTACTTGTATGTACAAGCATGGACAACCAAAATAATTGGACCTTGCCGTTCCTACCTTGACTTCTTGGGGGGGTGAAGCGAGCGCCGGTCCGGCTTGAGTTCTGCGGCGGTGCGTAGATCGAGCGCCCACCCGGCTTGAGTTCTGCGGCGGTGCGTAGATCGAGCGCCGCCCGCGCGGCGCTTCGCGGGTAAACCCGCTCCTACGTTTGTTTCGGGCCAATTATGCCTGTGGGATTCGCGCGCGAACGCCTTGGTGCCTAT